>JADEYI010000032.1_pt1 | contig 282036 bp, 435 predicted proteins | sample 8542331 | NCBI WGS metagenome assembly JADEYI01 (sample SAMN16510988, study PRJNA670497) | mine drainage metagenome | isolation source: biofilm near Copperflume 1 | place: Germany: Marsberg coppermine Kilianstollen | collected 2018-02
TTTGGCTTGTCCTACCAATCTGCTGTCTTGAGACTTCCTGGCAGCAGTAAGTAAAGGCTTCCTCACTACTAGCGAAAGAAGAAGAGCAAAAGCTTAAGCCGCCCATGTTGCAATGAACGATCACTGATGGCATTGGGGATATCTTCTGGGAATATTTAGCTACCACACCGTGTCACCATCAAGCACTTAAATATTTCTCAGCCGTCATACAACCTGAGGTGAATCTGATCCACCAAGATCATCATAATGTAGTCCCAAGACATGGACCACAACAGCAACAGCATTGCTGCACTCAATTGTCATGACACGGCTGATCATAAAGTGACTGGCTAGGTCTCATCGCATACACCGTAAGGCAATAACATTTAGATATTGTGGCAGTAAGAAAGGGGCCATTTGCAGAATAGGTAAGTTGCTGAATCTTATTTAGCAGATCATGTTTGAATCAGAATACCATTCAAGAAATTTTCACTGCACAGCCGCTGTCACCTCGGTGAACATACAGGCCAAATCTTGGAACATACTGCAGTACTTCATTGCTTTGCAGATTGGGTCCTTCTTTTACAGATTGAGCAAGTCCTCATAGAAGCCACCGTACCTGCAGCAGCAAGAGCAAATTACTGATTTATTTATGAGCACCCAAACATACTCGTTTTAGATATTTATTTTGATACATGAGATGTAACATCAGAATTTTTCTCGACGCTTGTACGGTTTTCAGGGCGCAAATAACATGTTTCCTGGGATGTGCAATGATGTGATGTTACTTCAACAGAGTATGGAGCGGAGGCTCACATGCCAATGGCAGGGTCCTGAAGAATGTGGATTTCAAGCACCCAGAAGCGAGTGTCGCCATTGGGCGCAGCTGCAGACATGGGCGTGTGGTTCTCGGGGCGTGCAAAGTTGACATCCTCCAGCCCGTAGTCCATTTTGTGGCTGAACCGTCCCAGCAGGTGTGCGCAGTACGTGTTTGCATACTTGTATCCATGCTCCTCGCATGTCCTGCATATACAAAGAGTTGTGCATGGTCCAATGGCGGCGAGGTCACTGCACTGACACATGCCACTGTATGCGCTTCTTACAGCTGTCAGGCTCATGTAAGAAAGCTTGCAGTGGCGGAAGTACATAATGTTATTCTGACCTCAGGAAAAGATCCATGATGCATCTCTAAAGCTCTTGACGACAGCGGTCAACGCTCACAAGGCCATGGCCTATACTGGCCAGACAAGACACTGCTCTGCTGCAAAGACACAATCAAATGTGCAAAACTATCTATATTAAAGAACTTTTCACACTGTGAAATTCACAGGCGTCATTCTTTTTACTAGAAACTTCAGACTGCCTATAATCAATGGGTAGAGCGCAGGTACCTGAGGACAAAGGCGTACAGCTCAGCACCAGTCATGTCTGGACGCGACTGGTATTCAGCTTTGCACTTCTTGAATATTTTGGGCAATGCCGCTGACAGCTTGTTCTTCTCTGGATCGTTTCCTGCAGAACAGGGACACTGGATACATGCAGTCTCGTTGTATCAGTGAAGAACCGTTTACTTTGACAACAGAAGCAGGCCTGACAGATCTGCTCATTCAGGCAAATTCCATTGTGAGTGCCAGGATGGAGCTGGCTCACCAATGACATAGTTTCTGGCGAAATCGGCCTCCACATTCTCGAAAACAGGGCCAAGGTCTATGAAGGCGATGTCGTCCTCCTTCAATATGCGATCAGGCGTCTTCACGTGTATGGGGTGGATTGTGTTCTCTCCTGTGCGCACAAGCCGCACATGCCAGTACTTGCGCGTGCCAAAGCTGGCTGCTGCCAGATCGAATATCTCCTTATTAATATCCTCTTCTGTCCGGCCAGGCTTCAATAGGTCTGCACAACAGACACTGCTCAAGACATGCAAGACAATGTGGTTGAAGAGAACATGCTCGTTTTCTTGTGCACAGACAGTTTCTTGCTCAAAAGTGTCGTTATGCTGTTATAGAGCTTCAAAGGTACCACAGAAGTAGCTATTAGGTTTTTGCTAACTGCACTGGGAAATCGCCTCAAGAGAGCAGAAAGTCCTCAGAAGATATCACCTTTAGAATCAATGACCTTGAAAAGCTCCACAGCCTTGGCATGGGCGTCCAGCAGGGCCTGACCCAGCTGGACGTCCTCCGCCTTGATGGTGGGTGCTAGGGGGACTGAACGAGTGGCCTGCCGTACGTGACCTACAGGAGCAGTGAATTCGATGCTTTGAAATGACAGAAATCTCCAAGGTCGGTTATGTGTCGGCAAGGCCCGAAATGAATTGTATCTGTTCGGTGAACGACACAACCTGGAAGACCTAGCGAAACGATTAATCACGCACTTGATCTGTTTGAGATCCTTGCAAAGCTGGAAGGAAGACGATTGAAATTAAGAACCTGCATTGCTGACAACGCTGATAGTCCTGCAAGCGTCAGCCTTTTGCCATCAGCCCTCACATGAACTCAGATCTTACGTGAAGGTCTGATACATACATTTCTAAGCAAATATCAGTCCAAATATGTACACAATTGTTTCTATGTTAGCTATCAGTTGTTTTGAAGGCACTGCATCAATAACGTTCTGCTATGAACAGTAGCATAGAGGCTCCAACGAGCATGCGGATGATGATTTCCCACCTCACTGGTCAAAATCTGGTCAAGTCTGCAATTTAAGTCGTTGAGGGCACCGTTAACTTGCAGATAGAAGAGTCGACTTTGTAGGAATCCGAGGTAAGGAGATTGATTTTGACCACCAACATCTCATCTGACGACCATGTCTCACTTGATCCGAAGCTTCCGGGCCAAGGGAAGCTTCCGGGCCAAGGAAGCTTCCTCCCCGACAGTGATATTTTGAGCTGGCGTCATATTATGGCGTTCAGGTCATTCAGGTGGCTTGAGTAAGCATTCAGAGCAGGTGATTGAAATCCTGAAACTCGCTTGTCTGGCCATGAGCATGCAGAGCCACAGCAGTGAGACAATTGTAGCAACAATCCATCGATTGTTGATATCATGACTATGATCATGAACCCAATGGAGTTGCAAGCTCGACCATCGGATCATGCAGAGTGCAGCAATGACTAGTCAACGTCGGCCATTAAATTTACTGAAATGTCTCGCTTTCTTGTGATATTGCACTGTCTGTTCAATGCATGCACTGGAAGATTCAAGACCTGAGAACTCTAGCATGATCTACAACATTGAATGCGCTATAGAGAAGACCAATTACTGCGGTCACTTTGCCCAGACATTCCCATGGGGTACGAAACTCAAAAGGGTAGGATTTAGTGGCCCCTGCCATCCTCAGTTCAGGGGTCTACAATGCCTGCACCAAGGCCTGTGAAGTGCTTGCGCTCACGCCGCACCTTATGTATGCTGCCTGGATGCATGCTGTGCCGCTCAAAGATGGGCGTCCGGCCATCGGCCGACGCCTTCACTGCGCTCTCCGCACCCATTACTCTGCGCCCCTCATCCTCAAACTGGTCTATGCTTAGCTGCCTTACAAGGCCCCTTAAGGATCCCGTGCTCTCCTGCAACAACACATTTTGCACGCATCAGTCAAGTGCGGATCTTCATGAACAAGGGTAGTTTCATTTCCAAAATGGTGGTGTCAGCCCTCGCGGGAATGCAGCATTATCGCACGTGCAACCATTGAAGACATTTGGACCAAAACCCTACCTAACTCACACATGCATGCATAGTGCTAAGAACAAGCACTGGATCTGGATCCTCAGGCACACTCTGCAATCTTGAGGCAGATCAGGGACTTGCCTGCGCAACGACCACAGCTCTATGGTACAGCCTGACGTCGTGGGTGGGGGGCTTCCGGGGGTCCAACCCTCGCTGCTGCAGCGTGATGCTACTGGGAGAGCTTCCTCATGGACCCTGCCAAGTCCTCTGGCCTCCCCGCCATCCTGGAACAGAACAAAAACCGATCAAGAGCTGCTGAAGAGGTGCCAACAGCACTGTGCCGCTTGGCACAGTCCACCATGTCTGCAAACACAACACCACAATTAAATATTTATCCCAGAGGATTATTTCATGTGGCGAGCTGACTCTTCTGGGATCCAAATCTTCACGAACCCTCCTTTAGATATAGGTGCCCCTTTCTTTTTTGGAAAACCCTGGCAGCAAAACCTGGCCTTCTACTAGAAGCTTCAGCGAGCAGTCACCTTCCACATTTCATTTGCTTGCGCCACCGAATCGGACGACCAAGTGAAAGGGTCAGCATGCAGAGCTTCGGGCGTGCTCTCGTGCACTCTGCACGGAAGAGCCGGAGCAAGGTGAGCTGGAGAAGAATGAGTGACTTCGCCATGGGTTGATCTGGGAATGCTGGTTGGCAAACTAGCATCAAGTGTTGTCATCTTTATACAAACAGTATGCCAGCAAAATTATGGGAATGTCACATCATGCGAAGAATCATACAGTCACTGCCAAGAATGCGGCAGTCAGAGCTGACGATCTGTGCATTCAGGTGCTCTCGCAATTGCAATCCACGCGGGGATATGCTGCCAAGGAGGTCAGATTTGGCGTAGATTGCCGTAGCGGTGTGCTTGCCGGCGTTGACAAGCTAGCAGACGCTGTACAAGTGACTCTGGGGCCAAAGGTGCCTTCTTTTTCACCATGTGCTGGTCCTTCCTTTGGCAAGCAGCTGTCACACGCTAACCTGGTCTCGCACTAATAAGAAACAGCTTCGTGGTTGCATGTAGAGATTGTGCAGCACCTTTGCATCCCCTCATGCATGCATGCTGTGGTGCAGGGCCGGAATGTGGTCATAGAGCAGAGCTACGGCGGCCCAAAGATCACCAAGGACGGTGTCACAGTGGCAAAGTCCATAGAGCTGAAGGACAAGTTCCAGAACGTGGGTGCATCCCTCGTGAAGCAGGTGGCCTCAGCCACCAATGATGTTGCAGGAGATGGTGCGCCATGCCCTCCTGAAACTGTAATGCAGCGTGTCCGTTCCTGCATTGCTTCTGCGCCGATTGTTCACACATAACCCTGACAATCACCCCTGGTTCATCAGCAACCCACAGTTATGGCTCTGTAGCATTCTGCATGGGTCGCTGCTTGGTGATTCTGGCTCTGCGATGGAGATTGCAGCCAAGGCAGTCATTCTGGGAATTCTGGAGGCATTGCCTTTGCACCGATGCTGCCCAGTTCGGTGTTGGGGCTTTGCAAGATCATTGATGTTGTCCACATTAGCAGTGCTGATGGGCGGTCCTGTTCAGGCAGCATCGAGTCATGGTGTTACTAACCACGGATGCTGGCCAGGCACGACGACAGCGACGGTCCTTACGCGTGCGATCTTCAGCGAGGGCTGCAAGAGCGTGGCGGCCGGCATGAACCCGATGGACCTGCGGCGGGGCATCAACCTGGCCGTTGAAAAGGTGCTGGAGGACCTCAAGAGCCGCGCCAAGATGATCAGCACCACCGAGGAGATCGCGCAGGTTCGCCGCATACCCAACTTGTGACTCAAGGTCTCAGGTGCTCTGGCCGGCTGCCTCACCATCGTGGGAGGCTGCTACGCTGCAAAATGAATGTTGCGGATATGGCTGCCAACTGTGTTTACTTGGCATCATGCTCACTGCACTCACATTGACCAGTCGCTGAGAGCCAAGATAGTAAAGGGCAACTTGCAGTGCACCGTATGCGCACAGAGCAAATCTCCGACAACATCGCAGAATATGCAATGCTCTCAAATGCGATGGGGATGCGGTCTGGTTTCCGAGCGCGGGCACCACGGTGCAGGTGGGAACCATCAGCGCGAACGGGGAGAAGGAGATTGGGGAGTTGATAGCGCGCGCGATGGAGCGCGTGGGCAAGGAGGGGGTTATCACTGTGGCGGACGGCAAGACGCTGGAGAACGAGCTAGAGGTTGTGGAGGGCATGAAGTTTGACCGCGGCTACATCTCCCCCTACTTCATCACCGACCCCAAGACCATGAAGGCCGAGCTCGACAATCCCTACATCCTCATCGTCGAGAAGAAGGTCTCCGGGTAAGCCTCCCCCTCCCGCATGTCCTTCTCTACTGGAACCGCGAGAGGGTCAGGATTTGCTGCTCATGCACACCAGCGCACAGCAGCATGCAATCACCGCTATCAGCCAAGTCCTCGGCAGCCTCTATCATTAATATCATTCGAATAGCTGGGCCATCTGTCGCAACTTGGATATGAATACCAATATTCAAAAGATCTGTTTTCACAAGAGCCTGCGGCCCATCAAATCAGCTCCTCTACCAATGAATAAACCTGGTCATATCAATTCAGCTCCTGCAATGACGACTAAGGGATTCCTGGGTGGCTTGTCGCCAGGCTGGCGCCGCTGCTGCCGATCCTAGAGTCGGTGATAAAGACCCAGCGGCCGCTGCTGATCATTGCGGAGGACGTGGAGAGCGAGGCGCTGGCGACGCTCATCGTCAACAAGTTGCGCGCGGGTGTTAAGCTGGCCGCCGTCAAGGCGCCCGGCTTCGGTGACAACCGCAAGGCCAACCTGCAGGACATCGCCACCCTCACCGGCGGCGAGGTGCGCGCCTGGGCCGCCTCCCGTAATTTAAATCAGAGGGAAGCTGCACTTCACAAACGTGGTGCAGATCATAAATATTGCCATTATGTCTGGATTATATTAGTGTCCGGATGCAAGGCATGCCATGCGGGCATGATTCTCTTACAGAGCTGCTCTGCTTATGATCTCACTATCGATATCCTTTGTGTGCGTATTGTTTCTGCTGATGCAAGCCATAGGTTTTTAAGCCACTGAGTTTGTTGAAGTGGGACAGTCTCTTCTGCTGGTTCGCTGACAGGAGTAGCTGTCTAAAAATAGTTTTCAAGCCATGCAGCACCGTGTGTGTAGTGCACTGCAAAACTGAGCGTGTGTCGAGGCGATGGGCGGTGATGCGCGGTGCAGGTGGTGAGCGAGGACGTGGGCCTGAGCCTAGACAAGATTGACATGAGCAAGCTGGGCACGGCCAAGAAGGTGAGCATAAGCAAGGACGACACCATCATCCTGGACGGCGGCGGCGAGAAGGACAAGATCAACGAGCGCTGCGACCAGATCCGTGAATCTGTTGCAGCCTCCTCCTCTGACTACGACAAGTGCGCACACCAAGCTTCCTCCTCACCACCTGTCACTAGCTTCTGCGGACTGCGAAGTCTGAGTAGTTTTCTGCCTTCGGCTATCTCTGAGTGCTTACACCTTTCTTGCTGCAGGCCTGCACTTGCAGCTCACCGCCCACAGTCTGTGCATGTTGGATTTCAGAGCAAATCTGACATGCATGACATGCTGCACGCTGTGTATGCGGGCACATGCAGCATCTGTCAACACCGTGCGGATTGCTTCTTGACATCTTGGGCGAGAAAGTACATGTGTGCAAAGAGCACATCAAGGTGTCAGATCGTGTGAGCGCTTGTTGCATGGTGTGGCTCTGCAGGGAGAAGCTGCAGGAGCGGCTGGCGAAGCTGAGTGGCGGCATTGCAGTGATCAAGGTGGGCGGAGCGTCCGAGGTGGAGGTGTCTGAGAAGAAGGACCGCGTCGTGGACGCCCTCAATGCCACCAAGGTGAGAAGGAAAACTCGCTCTTGATAGCTACCCCCGTGCAAATTTGTAGAAATAGCCTTCAGTGCCATCATGTAAATTTGAATGATTGCCAGAGAGCCTGCACGTCATGCTAACACGACTTCTTTGCCAGCACCACAAATGCATCTGGTGATGTGACAATTGGAGAAGTTGCTGCACAGGTGCAATGTTACACAGTGTCTGGCACATCTGTTATGCCAGCACACTTGTTCCGCTGCGCCTATGTGCCGGCTTTTTTGATGTCTTTGCCAGCGGCTAATCACCTACTGCACTGAGTAAAGCAGCCGGCTTACATTCACATGTGGTCTGAAATGTGATCGCCTGACTGATATGTGTGTTTGGTGGTGCAGGCAGCCGTGGAGGAGGGCATAGTGCCAGGTGGCGGAGTGGCGCTGCTATACGCGTCCAAGATCCTGGGCGGCATCAAGGGCGGCCTCAACTTTGACCAGAAAATTGGCGTTGACATTGTGGAGCGCGCTCTGAGCGTGCCCCTCAAAACCATCGCCAACAATGCAGGTGCGCGCCCGACGCCACCTGCATGGCATGCTGTTCACCAGAATGACGAGCGGGGGCTTCTTGTGACCCTTGTCACCTTTCATCTTCTGGCAGGGGTTTGAGTTTGCAAAAGGCCAGGCAAGAGAGCGTTCGTTTCACATTCTAAAGCTGCACAACGTACGCAAGTATTAGGGCCTCCAGGTGCATATAAAAAACACAACTGATTTTGAAGTGGCATTGCTGTACATTGCTCGTCTTGTGGGTTTCCCTTTCTCTGGCAACCACACCCAAAGCCAAACTGCTCTTCAACCTTTGGTTTGACGTGAAGTTTGATGAGGTTGCCTGGAAGATGGAGAGCAAAGGCACTCTGGTGTCTTGCAATGCCCTTCAATTTTTTCTGTATGGTAGTGCATTAGTATCCTTGGGAGAAATGGGGACAAAGCGCCAATACGTGTAATGATATATCCTGTGAGTGAACTCATCTTAGCTCGAGCTATTGGCTGGCGGCTGCAGGTGTGGAGGGTGCAGTGGTGGCGGGCAAGCTGCTGGAGAAGTCGGACGAGGAGAACCTGGGCGGCAGGCTGGGCTACAACGCAGCCACTGACAAGTTCGAGGACCTGGTGGCCGCCGGTGTCATCGACCCAGTCAAGGTGCGCATATCTTGTGGGCCTGACATTTCTACCCATGCACCATGCACCCTGGGCGTGATTGCCGGATTCCCCTAGCAGGGCTTCCCCTGCCACTTGTGACTTTCAACCTTGTTGTGTGCATACGGCTTGCACACAAGAAGGCTGAAGATTAGCAGTGGTGGGGCAGCCTTCTGTGGCGGAAAAGTCCACCAGAACCCTCTTTGGAAAGAGTTGCTCTTTCTCCTGTTCAAGGATGTTTTTTTGCTGGGCTTATCAGATACCACTTACAGCTTTAAACATAGCTTATGAAGTGATCCTACATGTGCTGAGCGGGTGGGTGTTGGATGTCAAAACAGGTGGTGCGCACTGCGCTGGTGGATGCTGCGAGTGTGAGCAGCCTGATGATGACGAGCGAGGCCATCGTGGTGGATTCCCCTGAGGAGAAGGCCCCTGCGGGACCCCCCGGCGGCATGGGCATGGGCGGCGGTTACGGCGACATGTACTGAGCGGGGAGTCCCCTTGGGGGGTCTCCATAACGAATCCCCCTGGCAAGGGATGGCTTAGTCCGGTGTGCACCGGGCACATAGTAGCTGGTGGATCTTTAGTGCTGGTGGAAAGAGTCTTCTGCATTGTGTGCATGTGCTCAATTGGCTGGTACCTTATGCTGCCATGACGCAGCTGCAGTCGTGTATTGCTGGCAGTTTGACAGGCCTGCCGGGAGTGATTGCTGTTGGGAGACAGAAGGCAGCAGAGCAATGGGGCTGCTGAGTCAAGCAGATTGGGAAAACGGGGTCTGCATGCAGAACAAAGGCTGTTCTGCCAGGCCTGGGTGGTTGGCTTTAGTGGTGGAAAGGGATGTAGCGTAAAACTCACATGCTTTGCAGTTTTGCTACGGTAGTTGCTGCATCTGCTTCAAGGCTGTGGGCTTTTCGAGGCGAGGGAACCCGAGAAGCGTCCTTTATTGGGCAGACATATCTGGAATGAGGAGAGCCGTTCTCTAGCTACAGGTGGTAACCATGAAGCGGATTTGTTGGTCCCCAATGTGCCTATTGGCAATTTAGACAGTTCAAGATTACGTAGGAGCTGAATCAGTCAGAACTGTATGGACAAGGACATCACGTTATACCGACTAATGCATGCCTTTGACATTTAAATGATTACGTAGGACTGTAACGCAGTACAGTATATAAGTACTGCGGCATCAACGTTGATTGACACTTTTGGCCCTCATGCCGTCCATTCACTCCCTGAATACCCATTTTCGCAAAGACTCTTGAAAATTCAACTGTTCATACACAATGTTGCCCATGGTCTGCTGGCTGAAAATTTGCCAAGCCGTGCCCCTTCTGTGCAAGATCTGGCTGCGCTTATTCTACTTTCTCAGACCAGCACCCATACTGCAACCAGCTAAAAGAAACGGAGATGTCACGATCTGCTTTTGATGTTGATGGTGAAGTCGCAGACTGGCAGGTTGCTGGCGTCCGCTGTGACAGTGGCCTCAACTCCCAGATGCACCAGAGCTCCTCTGATGAGCGCACATGGCAGGATAAGGTAGTCGCGCGCCAGGTCACCCACTGGAGGGCTTGTCCCTGGTGGGGCCCCCGGAGGTGGGGGGTCCACAGACAGCTTTGACAGCCACCTGAATGCTGCATCCTTCAGCACGAATGTGCCCCTGTGATTCGTCCTCAGATTGTCCACCTGCAGGCATGCATGGCTTACATCGGTACGGTTGCTGCAACATGGTATTCTGCTCCAAATACAGAAGCCTCAACAGCTTCAGTCCCCACAGGAAGGTAAACTGTAATGCAGTGTGCGAACCTGTTTCCTGAAGACAGCCGCCCAGAACTCTTTGCAAATAAATTTGATGACTTCCAGAGGCTCGCCAAGCCGCCCTCTGCTGGCTGTGTAACGCTCTGCAACCTGCCTGCCTACTCTGAAGCCTGCAGATCATATTGCAGACCTTCACAATACATGCAAGCAGGGTCCAGCTCGTTGGATTGGAAGCATCATTTGGGGTTTCAGAAGAAACTTGTGACCAGCACTGAAGGGATCAATAAGCTTGAGCTCGCAGACTTGGAACCTACCGATGGCCTCGATAGCAGCTGCAGATGGGATGTTGGTCTGCCTTGCGTAATAGTGCACAAGCTCCAGATTCAGCAGTTCCATGCAGGATTCAGAGCATGTCCTCCCCTTTACCAGGGACATGCTTCAGCCAGAGCCTGCGGGCAGGACTAATCCGGGATCTTTCGCTTATAGTTGCGTGTTGTGTATGTTTGCTGCCATGAGTCGGGTCAAATAGAGAGGACTGTTGGCATCAGTGAGCGAGAGCCCAGAGCTCTGTCTATTTCTGCAAGAAATTGAACTTTTGACCAATCCAATAAATTTTCCCGATCAGAAAGGTATCCCCAGAGAGTAATCTCACAGTGTAATCTCACTGAACATTGGACTGAATCTTGAGGATAGCAGCTCTCTCTTTGATACCTGGGTGTCGCCCTGTGTGTAGACCAACAATTCACAAATGATCCTGAAGCCCGAATAGCAACAGGAAGTCTCCACAACACGGAATAATTGATTAGAGTTAAATGCTTTCTTGCAAAACAGCTAGACCCTGAGGGTTTTTGTAGGTTTCTTGAGGCTTCTCAGGTGGAAGAATTTTGATCGGTAAATAATTGCATGGCAAAATATTTGAGAGATATTTTCTCAGCACATACAATTTGAAGTGTGCTTGAGCAAAGGCTCTCCTTATCTTCCGATCGATGTGACAAGCATCTCGATCTGGAAGTTCTATTTTCCTAGAAACATTGGAAGAGGTAGGGTATGGTTGTAATAAAGAATTTTCCATAGATGACTTCCTCCAATGGTTCGAGCAATGTACCATCCAGCATCATATCGATGTGGGGTGCCAATGCTTGACACATGCACTGCCCAACTGTTCGCCAAAGCGAGCCCTTGGATAGAGGCATGCACACATGGCGAATGGTTCCTCATTGCCTCCGCCATACGATGCCTGGGGGAGGGTGTCACGCGTCTGGCTCGAGATCTCTGATGTCTGGCAGATGGTTTCGTTCGCTGTCCTCAGGCGTGGCACAGCACCACATGCATCAGGTGCCACAAGCCACGTTTGCATCGTTGGCCAGCCTTCGGAGTTCTCAGATCGAATCTGCTGCTTTAGCTATCCCCAGCCCTCGTCCAAGGACAGCAGTCTGGGGCCACGCCAGCTATGCAGCTCCTGCCCAGCTGTGGTTGTATGCACCCCAGCGAGCCTTATCGAGGGCAGCCAACGCCACCTTCAAAGCAGCTGTCGATCTTGAACCACCAGCTGCAACCACCGGCTCCACACCAGCCAAGCCAGCTCCCAGGAAGCGCGGCCGCAAGAAGAAAGCAGAGCAGGAAGTCCAGCCGGCCGTCTCCAGCAACGAGGAAGCCCCAGTCCTGCCAGCTGTTGATCTGGTAGCCAGCGTGCCACAGGGCGGTGAATGGGGCAGCGTCAAGCGGTGGGTGGTGTTCTCAGACCTGCATGTCAGCCACAAGACTGTGGACGTGGCCTGCCAGGTTCTGCGCCGTGTGAGGGAGGAGGCAGTGGCCCGCGACGCTGGAGTGCTGTTCCTAGGCAAGCGTCACCCCTTCCAACGAGCTCTTCGGACTGCAAATACTGATGTGTGTTGCATTCCTATCCAGTGTTAGAATCGCCTGAGCTCTCATCACTGCGGATTGACATGCCTCCTATTTAGGATGACCAATCCGTCCTTGTGGCAGCGGCATTAAGCTCACATTGTGCCTGCATGGACCTCAAGATCTTCTAAATGTTGAACATGCAGCAGTGAGATTAGTGCTTGTGCTGCAGGTGACTTCTGGCATGTTCGGGGCTCCCTGCCAGTGGGGCCCCTGAACCGAGTGCTGGAGGAGCTGCGGCAGTGGCGCCAGCCCACCCTCATGCTCGTGGGCAACCACGACCAGGTGCCCAACTCCCCCACTGCAATGCCCATATCTCCCTATTACTCCACAGGATCTCCTCTCAGGACAATTTGTGGGAAGTCGATGTCTAGGATTGACGCTGTGCAGCCTGCACAAGCGTGTGAGAACCTGTAATTGGGCATTTATTGAGACTCTGCATCTGTATGCCACTCTTGCATTTGGTATGATACTGCAAGGAGCTGACGCTTGAGGTTTGACTGTCACGCAATTCTGTGAATAATAATAGGGGGGGTAACCTAGGAGAACCCCCCCAGTTTCAAGGCAAGGCAGGGCGTAATTGGCACAATCTCAAATGTCACCTCCTTGCAGACGGAAGTAAACAAGGACAGTCTCTACAGGTATCAAGGTAGATGGTCAAGAGAGTTTCACAGTGAGTGAGGCTTGGGTGTGGGGGTGGCGCTGCAGAGCACGATAGGGGGATTGGAGCACGGGCTGACGCCATTGGCAGAGGCGTGCGGTGCGCTGCACGTGTTTGATCGGCCGACGGAGTGGGGCGGTGCGCTGTGGCTACCGTACAGGCGGCAGCGCGCTGAGCTGGAGGCCGCCATCCGCGCCGCCACCGGCCCTGTCAAAGCAGTCTTTGGACACGCGGATGTTGTGAGCGGCCATACACTCTCTTTTCCGCTCTAATCAGTCATTTCAAACGTCCTTTATGCAATCTCATGTGACATGCTTGACCACTCAGCTTCATTGAGCTTAGCATGGGTCCTTGGTGGAGTATAGCCGGAGTGTGCATGCATCTTCCTGCTAATGTTGTTCCCTCATCACACATGCCTAGGGCAGTCACGGTCACTGGTGCAGGAAAGCAGCAGCATGCTGACATTCATTGGTGTGAAGGGAGGAGTGATGGGGAGATTCTGTGGGTGCAGATTGGGGCATTTGTGAACGAGACATTCCAGGCGAGGGAGGGATTCAAGCCGGACCTGTTCCCCGAGGGCGTTCCTACCTTCATGGGCCACTACCACAAGCCACACACCGTCCAAGGCACCAGCATCCAATATGTCGGCTCCCCGTTCCAAGGTTACCCCCTTGAAGCGTATCATATCTGTTCAAGAACTTTCTTCTCAACTTGAGGAGACAAATCATATCTTGCTCAAAGGCGCCTCACACAATCATTCTCTGAACAAGGCAAGACCATGCAGAGTATAATCAGATGTAAGCATGCCACACAAGGCTAAGTCCAGCAAGGCAAAACTCAATATTATAGGAACTCCATGGAGATACCACAGCTGTGACTTTCCTTTTATTAGAAAGCCGGCTGAAGAGGACCAGCTGGCTTTCTCAGAGAGGGAATTTGACAGTTGTGGCATGTCTTCTGGCTTTCCTGTGACACTGAATCTTCCTTCCTATTTGCCCTGCGCCCTGCCTGCTCTAGGGTTGAGCCTAGAAACTTCGCAGATACAGGAACATGCCATGAGTATACGTGAACAAGTGACGGAGGCATGCTTTGTCACACTTATGTGACCATTGTATGTGATGTCTCCTCTTTTGCAGCAGCGTTTGAGCCCCTTGCATGCATGCAGTATCCAGGAGCGAGGCGGGGCAGCAGAAGGCTCTACTCGTGCTGGACAGCGATTGGCGCGAGACTGACAGGATACCCCTCGACATCGGGCCGCGCTTCCACTCGCTCTCCTCTGCCCAACCAGACTTCCCAACCGACCTGCGCGCCGGGGACAGGTGAGCCCATTTTAGATGTGTCCTCACATATGTTGATCTTTCTTATTTTATCTATTTGATTTCATTCATATTAATTCTTTTATCATTATTTGTAGAATCTTTTGATGGAGTTTTACGTGGGCTGGGCATGAGAGCATCAATTCAGCCCCTCTCTCATCGCTGAAAGAAAGCAAGAGTCTCAATGCAGCCATTTTGTTTGCCAAAAGAGCGCATTCTGCATGGATGCACAGCAAGGACTGCAGGAAAGTAAATAGGCATGACTCTGAAAAAGTCATGAAAAAGTCATGACTGCTGGTGCCTTGCCACTAAGCAGGAAGAATGCTGTTCTGCACTCCTGCATGCATGGACGGAGGCAGACAATGCACTGCAGATATGAGATCACATAAAGATGAGGAGAGAACCAATGGTGGTGCATTCGAGAGATGGCGCATGTCTTGTGCAGAGTGAGGTGGACACTGCCGGATTCCAGCCACCTGGAGAGCGCAGAAAGTACTGTCCAGGAGCTTCAGAGCAAAGGTGCTCTTTGGCTTCCTCACCAGATGTCACTCTCCAGTGCCATGCAGTCACATGCCCCACACTTCCTCCCCATGCCCTCATCCACCATGGCACAGTGCTCCGCTGTCTCTATTCTACGAGCCGTGTCTTGCATCGCCGCCCGGATCAGGAGGAGTTTGATGATGTTCATGTGGAGGGCATTGTTGGTGGGTGAGCAGGGGTAGTATTGGAGGTATTAGCGCCGCCGCCGGTGTCTGCGCCGCGCATAGAGGCGTCAGAGGAGGCTGGAGCGATGCCCCTCTTCCAGCTGTACGCAGACCACGTTGGCATGAGCGCCGAGGCCGTCGCCACAGGCTCAGACATTCTGAGGGTCTGCCCTTTTGACCAAGCTCTTCATATTCGTACCAGGCCATGATTCTCTTGCCTTTGTTTGGCTCGTCTTCATCACGCTTGCGGTGCACTGCATTCATTGCCATCTGCAAGAACGCTGGCGCAACTCGTGCTACACCAGACACCATTTTGCACCAATGTGTTGACTGGTGTGGAGCAAGTTGCACAGTGGCCCTTGCGGATTATGGCTAACAGGGGAGCTCACTAATTTGCCGGTGTTGCCCTTGCCAGGATTTGGCAGACGAGGGTGCCAGCATACAGACGGAGGGCGCCACCATAGAGTTGCACTCAATGGAACTGGAAGGCTATGGACCCTACAGGTGTGCTGTGCATGACTCTGAATTCATAACAAAAGCCCTGGCGGCAAGCACCACATGATTATTTTGGGTACCATATATTGACCAGAATTTTGACAATGACAGAGTCGGCACTTGGAAAGCGTTCTCTCTCTGATCACGAGTGCTTGATATCGCTCCAGCAGTTTAAAATGATGCAAGAGGTTTCTGCGGTTCAGGGAGGCGGTGCGGTACGGGCTACAGGAGCGGGGCATACGGGTGATTACGGGGAGCAATCTGGATGATGACGGCAGCCAGAGCAATGGCGCCGGCAAGAGCGTGCTCGTAATGGCCCCCCTCTGGGCCCTCACCGGCCGCTCCGACGCCCGCTCCGAGGTAAGTGCATTACCAGAATGTCCTCTGCAGGTGCCCTAATACACACACGCACTGCAACAATTTGGCACTTTGAGTTGCAAAATAGAGGGGCTGGTGCTCCTGATTCTTGGTAGAATGCTGTTACCGTACACCCGCACTTGTTGCGAGATGTCTAGTTCAGGCACCGGGCATGCATTCTACAATTGATGCATGCAGATTTGAAGATCTTGAAGATCTGCTCAAAGTGACCCTGGCTGTTTGCAGGGCGGAGGCAGCAGGGGCCTTACCATGTCGGACATAGTGAACGATGACAGCAAGGCGGCGCGCGTGCGAATCGACGGCGCTGTCAACGGCCGTAGCTTCACTGTGGAGCGCACCACCCGCAGGTGAGCACTGTCAAGGATCAGTCAGATTGTCAATTCTCTCTCAATCTATCTTAAAATAGCTTGTAAGTGCTGATATCTGGAGCTGCACAACAATGTAAGAGCTGGCCGATTCCTGCACCCGTCTGGGCGAGTTTTTGCTGCAGAGCCTTACAAGCTTACAAGGCACTGAGCATTACTGGGTGTCCTCCAGACACCAAGTAGCTCTGTGCTGTCTGATGCTGTGTCAGTGCAAGGCAATAGTAATGTAAAATGTTGGGGTGTTGTGAGTGCAGGAAGGCGCTGGCGGGGCTGAGGTTTGAGTTGGATGGGGAGGACCTGACGGGGGCTGACTCGCGGCTGACGCAGGCGCAGATAGAGCGGCGGCTGGCGGTGGGGCTGCTCGCGCGCGCATCCTTCCACGGTCAGGCCGACATCACCAGCCTGCTCGAGGTGCGCCCCTCCCCTTTGCAAGTGCCTTGGATTGAGCGTCCAATGCCTCCTTGTGCCAGCAGGTCATGCTGAGATGCAGGCTGCTCGATGCTAATGTCTGCGTGTCAATATGAAGGCTCCAGGCAATGCTTCTGAGCGTTTGTGGGTTTGCAAACAATATGGACATGAAGAGCAGTGTACCACCAGTGACACCAACGTGGATCACTAATTCAGTGAACCTGAGAATTCCTTGACGCGCTGCTGTAGCCTTCAAGTGACATGAGCACTTGAGCATTGGGCAGCTGGTAGCTGGCTTTTGAAACCACCTAATGATGGCTTAACACTGTTATTTCTCAATTTTTAGGTGCATGTGTTGCCTGGCAGGCGGACGACAGGAAGTTCAAGGAGGAGCTGGGTCGGGTGATCGAGATGGACATATGGGACTCGGCCAAGGCTGTGGCTGCCGAGCGGCTGAAGGGCGCCAGGCAGCAGCTGAGCGGGCTGGACAGCGAGGCCAGTGTGCGCCAGGAGCTGCTGGCCACTCTCCAGAGCCAGGTCAGCCCCTTTTCCTGTGCCTCATTGGTCAATTTCTCCGTGTGTATCTTGGAATTGGACAGTGGACTCTGACCTGTGTGCGAGGATGTCCTAGCTGTCGGCTGGGGCACTGCCTGGTGAACAGTGAGGTTATGCAGGAAGGTTGACCGGACAGTGCCATACCTGATACCAAGATCACCCTCGGAGGGGTTGAGAGTCTTCATTAGCAGGCCTGAGATTGTCAAATTGCTTTTGCAGTGCTGGTGAAAGCTGTGTGGTCACCAGGTGCAAGGCGCAGAGCAGAGGAGCGTGCAGTGGGAGAGCGCGCGGCAGGACAGGCAGGCAGCTTCAAGGGAAGCGGGGCAGACAGCTGCCGCGCAGCTGCAGGCGGACGCGGCAGAGCTGCAGCAGTGCTGCGTACGGCTCGAGGCCTGGCTTGCAGCCAAGAGACAGGAGGCATCTGCGCAGGACAGCCTGACAGAGTCGCTTGGTGGCAAAGGTACATGCACACCATCAGCCTGCAAGTAATTCTGCACCTCTAGCATTCCTATGTTTGGCCTTGGTAGCACGCCTGCACCAGCACAGATATTGAACGTTGAGCACATGCTTATTTCGCCCTAACATTGCATTGTTCTGCGCAGAGCCAAATAATGGCAGTGTGGGCAGTGTCGGGGAACCCCAGTTACTCAGCAGAAGCAATGGGAGCAGCTGGGCTGGAGCGCTTGACCAGGCTGCAGAGCAGCGCCAGGTGGCGGCGCGTCAGGGTGCCACAGCGGTGGCGTCCCGGGAGCAGGAGGAACTGGCGCAGCTGCAGCGCTCGCACCAGGCGCTCCAAAACCGGCTCCTGCTGGAGCGCAGCCAGCTGGGCAGCGCCACCGGCACCCTCCAGGTGACTGCAGAGTTTCTTACTGCCGTTTTGCTGCCTCTCGCTAGGGTGGTATACAAGCCAAGTACCGGTGGGTCGCGGGTGATCAACTCAGGCTTGTTGTGCTTGGCCAAGCCATGCACCTGCCATGCACGGTTGGCTTGATGCACTCACCAGCCACCCAGTGACCCTCTAGGTTTGGATAAGCGCACGCAATGCGTCTTGCGTCTCTGGTGATACCAAGCTGAGTCTAGATCGCTCTTCCAAGTGCACCTTTCACCATGAAAGGCCAAGTGGGGGCATAGTTTATTTGGCATGATTGAGTGAGTTACACCTTGCGAAGACAAGTAGACATATAACCGCGTCCTACTATTGCAGGCGAGCCAGAGGCAGGTGCACGAGTACAGCCAGCTGCTGCAGAGCGCCTTTGCCGACGCGGCCGGTCACGGGCACGCAGCCACGGCGCTGTGCGACCGCTGCCTGCAGCCCATCGACGAGGCCACCTTCCGCGACAACCTGCAGCGCCTGAGTGCCGACGTCGACAGCGCCGCCGCCACGCACCGAGCTGCGGCTGACCAGGCCGGCGCTACTCAGGTGCTCACTTTTTCCTGAGCCTCTCGAACCTCTGAAATGAATTGTTGTGTGAGAGGACACACAAGCGATTTGCTCAGAGAGACAGCAGCAGATAAGCATGCAAGCCTCCAGATGAGGTGTCTGGACTTGAGCACCGAATGATAGTGTATCTTGAATGAGCCTTTTTTATTTCTGATCTTTCACACTGCATGACGCTGTTGTGCAGTCTGAAGGTGTATTGCCTGTGGGATGAAGTGAAAGTGGAGGGTGCATGCGCAGAGGGAAGTGGAGGCGGCGAGGGCGAGGGTGGAGGAGGCGCAGCAGGCGCTGATAAGGGAGCTGAACCGCGCGAAGGAGCGGGAACGCTGCGCGGCGGCCGAGCGCGCAGCCGTTGCCCAGGAACGGGCAGCCCAGGAACAGCAGACTGCCCGGGAGTGGGCAGCCGCTCAGCGGGCGATGCAGGCCGCAGCAGCACAGGCACGCCCTGTATACTTATGTTGCTAAAGCTACTCATGCACAGTTGTCAGCGCATGGGTATATTTAGGAGCCCATGAATATGCGTAGGAATATGTGGAAGCATGCAGAGTCGGACACTTTGTGCTAATCTCAAACGCCGGCACCCACACTGAAGCCAGGTGACATGCTGGTTACCTGGATTGTGATCGGAGGAACGGAAGCAAGAGCGGTGCTTCCTAAATCTTTGCATGCTTGGTGCAGGTGGCGACTGCGGAGAGCATGCTGCAGCAGGCGCAGCAGACACTGCAGCGCTGGCAGGAGCTGCTGGGCGGCATTCCCGCTGCACTACTTGTGGACACGGAGGCTGCCACTGATAGCGCCATCTCCTTTGTCTGCCAGACCTGCTCGTACAGCATTCAGCGCACAGATTCCACCGGTGCGTGGCTGTGCCTGGCCCTGTCTGGACACCATGACAGGCTGATTCTTTGGCTTCTTTGCAACATGGTTTTAAAGTACAGACGCTGTTAGGAATCGTCATCTGTCAGTACGTAGGCCAATTGGTAATCCCGAGGCAACACAAACTTGGTGTGCACCATCACATGTGCAAAGCGCCCATGGATCCAAGCGCTGCCTGGTTGGTGTGGTCCATTTTGTGCTGGAATTTTAAGAAGTCAGCCTAATAATCAACCTTTTTTGTGCAGTCTGAAAAGACGCATAAAAAACGGCTGGGAACCTCGACCAAAGCTGTTGTAATCATCGTGCGGCAGGAAGGCGCGTGGAGCAGTTGCAGGCGGCGGCGGCTGCGGCGGCGGCCGAGGGCAATCCGCACGAGGGCGAGGCGGCGCGGCTGGCGGCGCTATTGGCGGAAGCTGCCGCGATGCTGGCGGCGCTGGGGGGCCGGCGGGTGGACCTGGGCCGCCAGGTCAGCGTGCTTGCTGAGCTGGACGCCGGCTTCAGCCGCACCGGCGTGCAGAGCTACGCGCTGGAGGGCATCCTGGGCGAGCTGCAGGTGCCTGCTCTCTTAATCACGGGGTGCTGTTACTAAATATGTCAGTAACCCTCAAGATATCCCGACCCCATACTGCTGCGTCACCGCGGCAGTGGCAGTTTCTGTAGCTGCTTTTGCTTAGGCTGCTTGCTTATCTTCCAATGCAGGTCTCTGCCATGCCAGCAGCACTGCCATTGGAGGACAAGAGAGCAATCCATGCAAGAGCAACCTGTGCCCCGGGGAAGGACAACTTTTTCTGTCCTTAAGAATTTAACCATCCGTGCCCCACATCACAATGATATTGAGGCCCATGATACTGGAGGCTTTGCCGTGGCCAAGGGATTCCAAGAAGTTGTGAGCAGCATTGTCTGCACGGTGCAGGAGCGGACGCAGCAGTATTTGGAGCAGCTGGCGAGCGGGTTCTCGCTGCGGCTGTCGGCGTCGCGGCCGGCCGCATCGGCGCCGTCCACGGCCGTCGAGCGCATCACCAAATCGGTGCTCGTGCGCTCGCGCGACCCCGCCACCGGCCAAACCATCCTGCGCGAACGCAGCCTCAGGTGACCCTGCCACCTGCCTGTATCCACGTTTGTACACCTGGCAGGAACTTGTCAACCGTATGTTTTGGTTATATATCAATCCCAGCCTTGCCTGCAACGCTCTGCCAGTCGTGGTGACAGGCTGCTGGGCAGCCATTTCCTCTCGAAATAGTTGGTATCCAATGTTTCTTATGGCAATCCTGCACTCATGTCTGTTTCTTGATATGTGTGGTGGTGGCTGAGGCAGTGTAGTGGGCAACATTCAGGCAGTTGAGCGGCGGGGAGAGGCGCAGAGTTGCTCTAGCACTGGTGCTGGGCTTTGCGGAGCTCATATCTGCGCGCGGCCGCCTGCGCTGCAACCTGATGGTCCTCGACGAGGCACGCCCAGGCCCCATCTTGACCAACCTCACACTTGCTTTGATCATATTGTACTGTTCGTCATTCCTAGCAGAGACAGTCCATCTTCTCAAAATGATGGACATGCACCAACCCCTCACCCCTTGAGCCATACGTCTCACCAACATCTCTGTTGGTGTCTCTGCCTGCTCATAGCCTTGGGAATTGTCTCGCTGCACTTTCTAGCAGAGGCGTTCAGGGGAGCGCAGTGGGGACGGCTTGTGCCAAGTGGGTACAGACATGCTGGGCAGACATCACCCCTTACTGCTATCTAGGGAATCGTTGTTCTGAGTGCCGCCAGCTAACATGTGAAGGCACATGCGCGCAGGTGCTGCAACAGCTGGATGAGGAGGGGTGCGCGCGCGTGGCGGCAGTGCTCAGGCGGCTGCCGCACAGCACCGTGCTGCTGGTGGGGCAGGCCAACACCTACGTGGCGCAGACATTTGACGCCATCGATGTGGTGGTCAAACAGGGCGGCCAAACCACTGTGGAGGTCGCACCCTAGCCAAGGATCCCAAACGGCGTCATTTTTGGGGGGAAATACGAATTGCCATGCGCCAGCAGTCTGTGCATCTGTTTATGCTCGTCTGTCCTTGCGCAGCTCTTGTGTGGGACGTTCTCCCGACGTTGAGATTTGGGTAAACGGTTCTGAGTGCACGTGCCTGTCTGGGTGCAAAACTTGGTCTTGACGCACGTGCGCGTGTTCATGAAACCCAGTGTAGGCATCTTGATTTGGAAAAGATCGAGTGATCCATATCTTCTCAACGATGGGCTTTATGATGACCAGTCTGTGTCTCACAAGTTGGAAGAAACAGACCACACCGTGTTGACGGTAATAGATATTCTGATGCAACAACACATCATGCAAATTTAGACTAACCCTTGTGCTGACGCCCCAATACAAGCTCAGTCTTAGCGCAAACAATAACAGAACAACTGAAACCAAATATCACCCATACTTATTTTCACATCAATTCACCCCATCTGAGCTGTCCGCACAAGCATTACATCTCCAGAAAAGAAATAGCTTGTCGATGCAATTGGCCTGTTTCACACCGCAGTCAACACTGCACAATTCTCAAAAGAGACACCGCTTCCACTAGTATCGGTGTGAATTCAAGATTGACGCCACTCAAATTGTTGCAGTTGCCCAGAGAATCTGCCTTAGCTGTAAGATAACAAATACTTGCGCTTGAAGCATGTCACTCCATGTGATTGCCTATTCTACAGGTCCTGTAGTGGCTGTCTCTAGGCGCTACGAGTGTATCTCCTGTACTATAAAAGCTGTATCTAGGCATCACATCAACCTACAGAAAATAAGTACCACCACACAATCTGTCTTGGTTTTTGACTTTAGAGGCAGCGGTACAGCATGACTAGCTTGTTCTGACATGCAACATTGTTTCTAATAGCTTATGCATACCACTCTCAAAGTAAACCTTGAGACAAGGGCAGTAAACGCCGCCCTGGAGCAATCTGAAGACGCTTGAGTGTAAACTGATATTCTGAGACGAAAGAGGCGCCGCACCCAAGCATATGCAAAGTCTACCTGCTCAAATTTGGACATCCAGCGGTTTTCATTGTGCTTGGATTGCGAATGAATTGATGGGGCATCTGCCAACGCATGTTGATCAGCGGGCTGTTTATTATCATTGAGACAGCCTCTGCCTTGACCTTCTGCTCGCATGGTGCTGACAAAATGCATCGTTGGAAGCATGCTGTCAGTGCAAGTCCGCAAAACACCCTGCCCAAAAATCCGCCCCCAGCAACTCCCTGCCAAGCGTCACCGGCCGACGGATTTTCCCTTTTTGCCGACCGCCTTGCTTCACCCCTTAGCTTTGGCCCAGAAAGAATTACGCGGAAGGATGTCCCACAGAAGAATGCTCTTAATTCTGCTTTAAAGGGGGTCTGTAAGCTGTGTGTGCAGCTCAGACAGAGGCTGACAGGGCTTTGACTGTGGCGCCTACCAGCTTGTCCAGCGCCAGCAACTGCCGCAGCAGCATCGGGTGCTGACGCACCTGCGCGCCGCGCGCAATACCTTAGGCATAGCTATTCAAGATCTTTGCGCTTTGGGGCGGCAGTCTTGCAATCTCAAATGCCCTGGTCACATACAGTAATGCCCGGACTTGATTGAGCCTGCAAGGGGACTCTTGCACTCACGTCAGACGAGCACCATCAGTAAGAACCAGAGCTGTTGGCATGATGACAAGCAAGCAGCTCAGATATTCACATGGTGAGTCACCTCAGAGTACATGTGCTTTCACCGCATATGAAGGCATTACCCTAAAGAGCATCATTTCAAGATACAATAGCAACCCTGGGAAGGGAGGGGCGGGATGAAAATGGGCAAGCGCACCTCAAAGGGGAGTTCGGAGAGGGAGACGCCGATGTCGCTGATGAGTGCACGGACCTTGTCGTCCAGGATGGCCTTAAGCGCCACGCGCTCCTTCACGTGCGTCAGGCTCTGCTCCCGCAGCGCAGTCACCTCCGTCTCCAGCGCCAGCGACGGATTCGAATTCAAATTCGAATTCGGGCCCCGCTCCTACGCAGCCGCCATTCCAAAGGCCGTCAGTGTCCCAACTCAACCCCACATTAACCCTCAAGCACATCTAATTCTCATTTGCATGATATCCCTCAGGCTCCCTTGGCTTCAAGGGGACCAGTGCTCATCCTCATGGCATGCACCCAGTTCACTCTTCTCTGAAGAATATTCCTTTGTAGACAGCCTGGAGTCACTGTGAGAAGCTGTAGAGGAGATCGTTTTGACTACTAAGGTGGGCCATGATGTTTCCACGGCGTTCTTGGATGACTGCAGGCCAAATTGCCTCAGCTTTGCTCTGTGATTGGATCAGGCGGGTGGCTGACCTGGATGGAGCAGTCTGAGAACTCGCTGGAGGTAGTGGACAGCAGAGCAGCGCCATTGCCATTTGAGTCCACAGACCTAGGGCCCACGGCCGGCAGACCCCCGCTCATCCGCTGCCTGCAGCAACCACACGACACGTAATATTTCATCCTCTCCTCTATCTTGGAGAGAGCGTGTTATGACGGTTTCCATGCATGGCGGCTTGATGGGCAGTCGACGTCACAGGGGCTTCATCATATGACATAGGGCCGCTGATGAGCGACCGCAGCATGTAAGGCAATCCAGCCACAACTAGGCATTCCACTTGTGAGCTTCAACACGGTGACATAGTGGGCGTGACCATCCAGGCTGGGTTTACGCAATTGCCCCATTTCGGGCGGCAGGTGCACTGACAACAGGTCCGCGCACCCGAGAGGGGAGGGCCCGGAGGCCCAGGCGCCGAGGGCGGACTGCAGCGGAGCGGACTTGATCGGGGATGCGGCAGCGTGCTCTACAGCGGCCTTGCGCAGCGCTATGAGCTCCGCCGTGCGGCTGTCCAGGGCATCCTCCAGCCGCCTAAACCACCCAGCACATTATCCACCGCAGTGACCCCTTTCCTACGTCTCCAGGGGTTACTGAGTCCACACTATCCCTTGCATGTAGTTAGCCGGGCCCCAAGGTACGGTTCACCTCTAGATGCACAGTGCCCCTTGGTGACCCCACTTGATATAAACCAAGGTAACAGGTTCCAGAGCTGCATTGCTTTGTTGTCAGCAGTGTGCTCTGCTGCTATCCTCTACAGGGACTTTCTGATGAGTTGCTACCATTGCTGTATGTTTCGGCCCGGGCGTCTCTTCTTCCACTTTGCATTGTGACAGACAGGAACACACCGACAGCATCTTCATAGTGCTGAGGCATGCACAGTGCGCTGGAAAGAAAAGGCAGGGAGGGGGAGAGAGGGCGGGGCGGCGCACTTTTGGTGGGAGTCATAGGCTTCAAGTTCCTCCTGCAGGCGCAGCAGCTGCTCGTCGCGCTCGTTGAGGCGCCCCGTCAGCGCTATCATTATGTCACGCTGCTTCACCAGCAGCGCCTTGTACCGGTCCACCTGCGCCGCAGCCACAAGCTCAATGGGATTTCTTTAGTACACCTCCTGCAAGGTGTTACTGACTGTGACAATTACGGGCAGGCTTTACATCAATTGTTTGTATAGTGTCAGCATGGCGCCTATTTGGGCGCACACAAAATTGAGGCAGGCAAATGCATTTCACACATGCATGCTCCAAGATCACAGCCGCGATCTGCTCAGGGGGTTCTAGCCGTCAGGCCGCTTCAAACAAAGCCCAGCCTACGAAGCGGCAACGTCAAAGCTAGGACTCTGTGCCCCCTATTGTTCCGCACCTGCGCCTTGTCCTGCTCGGCGGTGAGTCGCTCGCGCTCCAATTCGCGCAGCCGCTCCTCATACTGGTCCCGCATCCGCCGCTGCTCCCGCGCCAGCAGCGTCCTGCCACAGTAACAAACCTTCTTTGCACTCTCAAGCCCATCACGCCACCCAGGCGTGACGATGCCAGTCCTGGCTCGGCTCCTTCGTACACAAGATAGCACATGCAAATAGATCCAGATCGGTTCACACTTCTGTATACCCTTTTTTTTGGAGCTAAACCGGGGCCGGTCTGACATGCACAAGGCTAAAGATCTGTGTCTTGCATGCCTTTGTGGGGTACTCAGTTCAAGGTCAATTTAGAAAGCCACCAGTTCCAGAAGGAGTGCTGAGGATACTGCATGCAAATTTCTTCCCAGAAGGATAAAGATGAAGTATTTCTGGCCAGGGCAGGCGATGGGGGGATGTGCCTGAAGACGGGGGTGTCCTCAAGCTTGTTGCCGCCGATGAGCAGCTGGGACTGCATGTTGGCGATGCGCGCCTCCAGCCGCCGCTTCTCCTCCTTCTCGCGCATGAACTCGCGGCTGCGCTGCTCCAAAGCAGTGATCGCCGCCAGCTTGTCCGCCTCCGCGCGCCGCTTCTGCTCCTCCACCTGTGGCCGGCAGCCACACCGCCATTCAGCACGCTCAGACAAAGTACGCAAGCGCCCCCCTGGTAGTGAACTTAAAGGTGGTTGATCTTTCCTTTTTGCATCTGTGCCTTTCCCTCAAGTGGAGAAGGCTGAGCAGTCATGCATCTGCGTGATCACTCAAGACAGCTGGGATGCAGCATGAGGGCTGATGGCCTGCACGACGGGGGACAAGGTGGGCAGGCCGTGAGAATGCACGCGAGCATATCCTACTGCACGATTTATAGGGACCGAGCCACAGACCACAGATTCAGGGACAGCTGCGCCAATGCAGGCAGTGGGGAGGCGAGGAGGGAACAGCATTGTACCGCGAGGAGGTGGCGTTTGTCGACGACCTCGCGTTGGCGCAGCTGCAGTTCTGCGCGCAGCTTGCGCAGCTCGGCCTCATACTTGCGCAGCAGCGTGCGGCTGTCGCCGTCCTCGTTCACGTGCGCCGCGTTGCGCACCGCCTTGGCCCGGTGCGCAAACTTCAGCGTGCTCACCGTCTCTGCGCGGCGCAGATTGCCCGGCGTCAGCCGCCGCTCACAATCGCTTTTAGTTATTTTCCAGTTCTCCTTCTGGCAACCGCCCATACAGAGCCAGAGCATGTGTCACGCGCATTAAAGTAGATTATATTTCAAGTCAGTGCAGGCAGACCTATACCACACGCAAGGTGGCATGGGAAGTGCCTTCTCCAACCATGGCCATGCAATCCTGTGCTGTGATCCCGCCAGATGCAAAAGGCTGTCTGAGGGCGATGTTTCGAAACCAAAAAGCGCCAGGAATGCAGCAGTAACCAGTGCAGGTAGTGCGTAGCAGAGGCTGGCGCACCTGGGAAGGCTTCGAGGGCGGGGGAGACGGTGGCCATCATGGTGGTCTTGCAGTTGCCGCCCAGAGAGTCCTCCAGGATGCGCGTCAGCTTCGAGTCCCGGTAGGGGATGTGCGCGCGCGCCCCCCGAGCGTCTGTCAGCGCCGCTATCACATTGCCAAGCGCGCTCAGGCTCTGGTTGATTTTTTTGCTCTCCTCCAGCCGCTTGCCTGCAGTGCAAAATCCCCCGCTCTTGATTGATTACCACGTTCCGTCTATGTTGAATGTAGCTGCGTATTCTGGACTTGCATGGGTTGCGATGTGTGATGTAGAGATTACATACCGAGGGCTTTCATGGTGATTGTGTGCTGCATGTCTGGAGTGTGGGGTGCATGATCTGGACATGGATGGTGACTGTGGCAGTATGTCTTCATCGAATGGGTCTGCATGCTGTTTCTGTCTTTCATGTCGGGGGTGAGGCTGCACGGTGTGCAATTGCATGGGGCGCGCACCAGTAGCACCAGTGATGTGGACGCGCTCTGAGCCGGCCAGGTCGACCAGGTTGAGCTTGCCCACCTTGACGCAGTGCGTGGCCTCTCCCCCCTGCGGACCGCCGCCCATCCTCCCCATGCCTGCTCCCCAGTCAAACACACCTCTTCAGCAAGAATGCAGCGGTGTTCGAGGCATTCCAAACTGTGGGTATTGAGTTTTGGGTGTTCTTTTTGCCCTAGAATAAGTTACTAATGGGTTGGAGCCCAAGCTGCAGTCCAGCGGTGGCTTGAAATTGCTACATGCAAGATTAGCATTGTGTGTGCACCTGGCGCAACCCCTCTGAACCGCTCCATCTCTTCGCCATTGGCATGGGCCTCCTCTGATGGCACGGTGGACTTCTCAACGATAATGATGAACACCGCGTGGCTGCGACTACTCAGCTCGTTCAGCTTTGTTGTGCCCGTCGCTCGTTGCATCGCCCCCCGCTCTATCAACCCATACACCTGCCCAGTCCCACACCATCTCCTTAAATCAGGGATCAATCCTGGTATCCGCAGAAAATGTATGCTCCAGCAGATCTCAATGTGAGCAAGCCAAGCTCATGGGATGTTTGGGGCTGAGGTAAAGTGAGTTGAAATGCACCTCCTGTGGAGACCTCACAACCCACTCCGAGAGGCCGTCCACAAAGACCCCCCGTTTTCGGTCCTCCTTGATGGTCAGGTTCTGCCGCTCTGGCTTGAGCAGATCTGATATCACCTGCGCCATAAGGAAGATCCCTTAGTCATTCACACCGCTGATTGTTGAGAGCAGTGCTTGCATGCACAATGTCCTGGCTGCGGAGCCTGCGCATGCAGCACCAAATTTAGCACCTCGTTGTAGATCTGCAGGTAGGACGCGCGGACGAGGTACTTGCTGCCCGGGGCAGTGTCGTTCTCGATGTAGGCAAAGACATCCTCCACTGCGCGTGGAATGATGCCCCTCTCAGGGCCATGCTGCGCTCCCTCCATGGTGTATGTCTTCCCTGTGCCCGTCTGCCCATAGGCAATGATGGCCGCGTTGTAACCCTGCACCATAGACAGCCCCCACCCTGTTTAAAATTTCCGCATGCTCACCCCTGTCTAAGCATGCATGCCTGACAGATTAGGCAAATCGAAGGACTTATGTTAATAATGAATTATGTAGGAAGCAGACGTGGGAGACACTGTCCCAGTACATAGGATCACAACAATGGGTGGGATGAGACAGCATGACTGGGATGGGGATGCAGTCAGCACACCTGGAGGGTTGACAGCACAGTGCGCTTGGCGCTGTGTTCATACACCTCTGCCTGGTCAGAGTCTGGGCTGTACACCCGGTCAAAGGTGAATCTGTAGGTGGCATAAGCCTGCAACACCAAAATATCGTATCGTCATTCGGTTTATTCGGTTTCTGTGGTACCTAGTGCTGTCAACTCACTGCTGGGGGATCTCCTACTATATCTGTAGTACAACATGATCCACAGGGCCTCACCAGTCCGGCATCAGCTGCACTTCCCCCATTCTGTATAGCATGAAGATTTTCTGACACTGTCAAGATCGTCTGACGTGTGTCCACCAGCGCTGTATTTTGGAATGGCTGGTACCCCTCAAGCTCCCTGAGCAGGGGCGGCCTGACACGGATGGCCACCTGCATCCAATCACAATTATGGGCAAATCCATACAGAAAGTATTGCAGGCTCCATCTGCAAGCTTTCGATATCATGGTGACAGAATCAGCTCACAGTAATTGAACATATCAAGATGCCACTTTCCAGCCTGTTTGTGTAGTACAACAGAGATTTCTGCTATTGTGAATCCATTTCAATGCAAAATGTATCCGTCAAACATGTTGGCACGAACCTGAAAGTTTTCATTGGAGTCAGAACTGGCTGATGTTGAAACCTCCGAGGTCTCGCAGGCTTGCTCGAGCTCGCTGGAAGCGGGCCGCTGCAAACCAAGATTTCTGCTAGTTCTGCGCTCTAAAGCAGAGAGCTGCTCCCACGAATCTCCCGCACTACCCATATACTACTCCACTTCTAGGCCCCCTCCCTTTCTCTGTTTATACGTCACTTCGCTGCGATTCACCATGCAGCCGAAGCTCGGCCAACCCCCTCTCGCAAAAGTGACCTCGACAAAGAGTTTCCTTCACATTCCCTGGCACGGACATCAGGGTGTTGCCTGCTTGTTGAAAGACAAGATTCAACCGGTCGCAATTGACTCAAGTAAACTGTCCAGGGCGTCCGCCGGCGTTCCTGACTGCCTACGGATCCTTGTGACTTGCCCCACGCTGTCCGCAGATACATGAGGATCTAAATTTTCACTTGTGAAGTTCTTGATGTCATTACAAATATGATACGAATTTGGATCGTGTTCGGGGTTGTTCCATAAGTTTTCATGGAACTCAGTAGTGCATGGAAGTTCGCGTTGCCTTTTCGCATCCCCAGTTCCTGACTTTGCGCAGTCTGAAGATCATCATACCATTTCTGTCGTTTTTAGGGCGACAGCCGTGACTGGATCCTAAAAATATTTGGGTCAAGAAAATATAGCAAGATTGCCAGGAGAGATGAGCACGGGAGCACGAGAAGTGATCGTGGTACTGGCCCATCTGGCACTTTGGAGCCAGCTTGGAGTGTTGACCCGCATATACCTGGATAGACTCTTCGCGGACGGTTGTCATGGCTCTTTCGGAGTCTGCCTCACCTCAGAAGGTTAGTATAGTACAGGAAGCTCTGTTTGGGGAGACTGACAGTGATCTTTTCTCCGTTGCACGAGCAACTACTTTCTGAATGCAAATAACTGCATAAGGATTCTATTTTGCTTGTGCAGGCTTGCGGCACCACAGCCTTGGGGCCTACTTCCCAGACATAGCCTCAAACATGCTGGGCTCCTACATAATGGGACTGCTGGCGGCTTCAGCCACGCTGAACCTGCCCACCAGGAAGCCTATGGCAATCCTGCCACAAAACAGCCCTCTCCAGGTGCGCTGTACTGCCCAATGGGCTGCACTGACGGTACATCCTGCCGCACATGCCAGAGCTGAAACATGCCTCTTTGCTCTACATTCTGATCTCATGACTGGCTTAGCAGGGTGTCCCAGAGCTTCATATCGGCCTGCGTACTGGCTTCTGCGGATCCCTGACCACCTTCGCCTCCTGGGAGTACAGCCTTGTCACTGGCTTGATTGGAGGTGACTCCCAGCCAGCAGTTTTCACCTTTATGACCCCATGACCATAACGATCTACACCTCACGTTCTCTCCTGTGCACATGTCAACGTCGTACCCACATGTCGAATCAATTGCGCAAGAGTGTTGCTCGGCAGTCCTTCTACCGCTGATGTCAGCATCCCTCCATTGCCATGGCTGCAGGGCAGGGCAAGCAGGGTGGGCAGTGGGCGGAGTTTCTGTGGGGCCTTGTCGTAGGGCTGCAGCTGTCGCTGGCGTCCTATGTCTTTGGGGAGCAGTGCGCGCTCATTGTCGACCGCTACCTGGTGCCTGGAGGCAAGGATGACACCGACCTGGAAAAGATAGAGGACCGGTGTGTATAAACCATCACCCCTGTTCACATGCATGCTGTTGCATGCATGCAGACTTTGCGCCAAGGGCGGTTATTGCAGGATTGCACGGCCGCCTGGGCGAAGTTGGAGAAAGTGCATGCATGCACAGACCAAAGCAGAGCCAAATCATGCAATCAACATGTGCAGTCGTTTAGCCGGAAACGTAAATGTAGGGAGAGGGCGACAGTGGAGGCAGAGCGCCGAGGGGAGTTGGGGGGCCCTGACCGGGGCCTTGACTCAGACGATTTTGGCGCCGGGCCGAATTCATATTTGGAGCAGGATGGCTCGGACGAGATTACGTATGTCCTGCAACAGAAGGCCGCTGAGGAGGGGACAGCTGCACCTGTCAGCAGCCGGCAAGAGCCAGGCGAGGCACGCAATGGGGTGGGCTCAGCTGCGGGGAGAGGCGGGACAACTGGAGAGAGTGGGGGTGCGCAGCATGAGAGGGATCGCGCAGAAGAACGTCAACCTCAGTCGGAGCCGGCGGGGACCAGAACAGGAGGTGCACAGAGCCTGGAGCTTGCTGCATCGCAGCAGGACAATGGGTCCGGCAGAAAGGTGACGGGCATCTAGTTGATTTGCTGACCAAAATGGGACTGCGTAAGTTGGTCAGCTGACTCATCCCTGCGCCGACTCTTTACCGCCATATCTGTATCTGGAGGTGTGCTCTGGCCAATTCAGGGGGCATGGTGCCTGTGCCCATCTGAACCTTGACACACTCCCTTGGACTGCGCAGGTGTCATGGTTCAGGGCGTTTCTGCAGCATGACAGGGAGAAATACAGGCTACAGAGGAAAACAAATCTGGTGACCGCCGTGCTTCTGGCCCTGGTGTTGGCCCTTTTCATCACTCTGACAATTGTTGACAGAGGCCCTTCACATGCCGGCAGGTGCACCCCTCTCCTTCCTGCGCTGACCTGGGGATCCTGCCCTTGCTTTCAGATTTAGGCTTTGGGCATGCAACTGTGCTCTGCCGAATTATGATTGTGTGGGTCTGCACGCAGGCGTGCACAGTGGCTGGCAGTTCTGTTTGGGCCATTTGGGTGCACGCTGAGGTGGCTGCTGTCAAAGTACAACTATAAGCTCCCTGGGCACTGGAAGTGGCTGCCTGCTGGCACCTTTGCAGCCAACATGATCGCCTGCCTTGTGGACTACCTCGTGGGGGTGCGCATTCCCATATTTCCTTCTGAAGTCACACCTGTTCATTCTGCACAGTGATCAGAAGTGTATCCGCATCAATTGGGGTAGTCCCTCAATGTCTTACAGGAGCACTCCAGCACAATACTTCATCAGCCCCAGTTAAAGCCAACTTCAGTGAATCTCTGCGGTGCAGGGGATTGGGCACAGGGTGGGCAGCCTCGGATACTGGGCCACAATTGTGTTGTACGCCATCAGGACAGGCTTCTCTGGGGCGCTCTCTACTGTCTCCACTTTTGTCGCAGAGGTGTGCTACTCTCTTGAAAAACATTTTTCAATTGAACTTACCGCCACCCCCAGCTCAACTACTCTCTTCATAATCCTCACGGGCTGAAAGTGGCACTTTCACACAGACTCAAGCCATTCATGATGTTGTTGTGGCATGTCTTGTCAAGGATGTGCTCATGGGCAGTAGTGAATTTGATTTTGCTGCCATGCAGGTTCATGCACAAATGATGCTGATTCCGGAGGTGCTGCATGGGTACACCTACTCTATCGGGTCCCTTGTGACGGCTGCCCTGTTGGGAATCCTTGTCTATGGGTCCATGGTCTGGTCGACATGAACAAGGGCATCCTGCGATGAGCCTGGATCTTGCATCAATGCAATTGTTCCCCGCAGCACTGCCCAGAGCCAGGTTGCAATGCAGACAAATGTAGTATGTGCGACAACTGGAAGGATTATGATCTGCACCCCGACAGTGACTGCTGTAATGCAAAATTGGGATTGCTCCTCTGCGGTTTTGAGTTCTTGCAAACGATAAGGCGAGGAAGCGCACACCAATGGCAGTGCCTTCATTACGTTTCAGTGAGGTTCATGCATTACTGTTCGATTACATACATCAATGGCCAGCGTCAAGGGATCGCTGGGAGAGTTCTGGATACTGCTATAACTTTGTAAGCTGCTTAACTCCAGTAGATCTACTCTACCTAGACCGGGGGACTCAATGTGCGGCTCTCATCAAACCACAGTAAAGCAGGTGCATATTTCGCGAAGCACCTGTCAAATAGAATGGTTCAGCATTGACACACCCCGCGGTATGCAAGGCACTCTCCACAAGCATCACAGTTGCAAAAACAGTAGAGAAGGCTGTTGAAAACCATCCAGTCACAACTTAGAAAGTCATGTGCCCACCAGTTCACGCTGCCAGGTCCTTTCACCCAGGGGCCCTTTCCCTTAAGTGCAAGTTTTTCTGTCTGAAAGACCTCTTTGTAAATATCTGCGATGAAATATCCAGCCGCTGCAGAGTCCCCCACACGGAATCACTGTCCAGAACGCCGACAGTGATCTCTACGGGCACCGGGTGCATGCAACACAAGATGCTGCAGCCTTATGCGGGACCTCACATCCAAATGTAAGGAATCATGTTGGCAGCTAATCATCAGGTGCGTGAGGCTGGGTAGGGACCCTGATATCACAAAAGGGGCGCCAGCCTCCCCGATGGAGGAACTGCACTGAATCCGCAGCTTTGTGAGCTTGGGCAGTGACCTCTGCAATGCATATTGCAGCCAAGCAAGGCACCTACTGCGCCCATAGCGCTTCCACCATAATCCCACATGTATTGAGAAGCATTGACACACCTTGATTATTGTGTCAAGACAAAGCTGCAGTGCCGGATACATCTGGTAAAGGCTGATATCCTCACATCGGGTGTCACAAGCATCAGGCACAGCAGTTTCCCTGGGCACGAGACCTTGCAAACGATCTGCTCGCAAATCCTTGCATAATCCTAACTGATAGAAGCTGAGATCCTTGTGCCTTGACATTCCCGGCTAGCAACGGAGATATGCAGGGTGGAAGGTGGGGTGATTGTGACTCTTCCTCACCCTGTATGAGGTACATAGAGTCGGCGAAGCTAGATTTGCTCCACATGAACCTACACGTCATAGAATATTTTTAAGCTCGGAGACTCGTGCGACAGCGACTGCATGAAGGAGGAACGACCAACCAGAGGTCGAGATCCTCACCTCGGGGCTGGAAGGAATCGAGCGTATGCTGGCCTCCAACACTTAGCTACTTATACAATTAACTCCTTCTTCCTTTGATTTCAAATGAGATCCAGGCTTTTTATCGGTTGTGGTCCGCATCTGACATCGCCAGGATGTCCGCCGTCAACTGAAGTCGTTCGTGCCTTTTTCACTTTCATGCTCCCTTACTAAGGGCCATAACATCAAAGTGCCAGAGACTCATGGCAGAATTGAAGGGAATCCAAATAAAATTTCGGGCTTATAAGCTGGCTCGGTTGCATTGCAATCTAGGCATGGGACCACTGTGTCACATATTTTCCATTTGTTTGCAACCAATTGGGATAGATATCACACCCACGGATGTCAAGTTAAATGGCAGAACACACACATGAAAGCAGGCAGGGAGTTCACATACTTCAAATGATCATTCAGGAAACGAACGGCTGCTAGAGTTAAGTCCATATTAAAGCATGGTATGTTCCATACTTCTGATACTTCCGTTGTGCACATGCGAGCATCAATGCAAATCTATTTGCAGACAAATCTTGCTCCATTGTTTTCATCGCCGCCTTGTCATTCGGCCATTGATGCCTCATGCCCCAAGTGGTGCCTGACCATTGCTTGCATCAGGCACCACTTGAAAAGACAAGTGCAGCTGCACATGATTGGGAACCAGCTTGGCCACCTGCAACCACCATCAGCCACTCAGACACCACAGTGCATCTTCAATCTTCAATGATCGGGAGAAAGGAATTGCCAGCCTACAGCTCGGCAGAACATGCCTTGATCCTTGTAAATATCAGAAGCCTATCCTCAGTGTGCTCCTACCTTGTCCAATTGGTGATGCTCCAAGACAAGCTCCCCCGAGTCCAGGTAGGAGGAGTGCAGCCACGCAGAGAAGAGCACGCTGATCTTTCTGCGCCTGCTGAAGCGAGACACCTGCCCCCAGCCAATTGGTTTACTCATTGGCTCCACTCATATCCACCGGCAACTCTACACTGCACCGGCAAACTGATCAGCATTTGTCTTGTTCAATGCATCACCATACTCTGCAGCAGCATTTGCATTCCCTCTCAAGCTCTCTTTTCAATACGCACTGCAGTCCAAACACCTCCCTGATCACCTGACCACACCAGACCCTCGCCATGACTTCCTGACATTTGCAGGATGACCCACCTCGAATTTGATGTCCCCTTCCAGCTGCCAGGGCCCAGGCAGTGCGGTGTCACCCTGGCCGAGGTATATAAGTGCGATTTTGCGCGCGGCGGCCGCCCCGCTCGGCCGACAGCGCAGAACAAGTACCCCCCGGTTCCTCCCGGTGATCCAATTGAGGCCGCTGATGCGCACAGACTGCAGCACCACCACTCTCCTCTCCGGCCACGCCCTCAGCGCCCTCGCATAGTACTCAACATACCTGGCACGTACAAGGCAGCTGGTGTCACGATTGAGGGATTGCAGACCGGTTGTGAGAGGTTGTAGAACAACAAGACTGTTTGCAGCCCGGGACTCGAGGGCAACTGGGTGCCAGTGCGTGAAGGTGGAAGGAGACCGTTTGCTGCCCAAGACTTGAAGGCGACTGAGTGCTCATGTGTGCAGGTGAAAGAACGTTGTGGTGGCTCGGCTTGCAGCAGAGGAAGTGTGAAGAATCAGAGACCTCTCCTGGCTGGCATTGGTGATTCCCTTGCCATCATAGGTCCGCCGGTTAGCGTAGAAATCCAGAGCCTGCCGCGGGTCCTGAAAGTGACCCTGCAACCCCAGACCCATTTCAAGAGATGTGCTTGCGAGGATCCTGGCCATTCTGCAATTGATTTATCGAAGTAGTTCTTTCCGCAAATGACTGCAGCGCACCGAGTATATCAGATAGCAGGTGATCATGATGCCTGCAACCAGAAAAGCAGTCAGTCTTTCACAGCTGCAGCTGCATCTCCCAATAATCAATGCCTTTGGCACTGTGCCCAGTTTTGCAGTGTGCCAGCGAGAAAAAACAATGGTATTAGTTTGGAGCTGCCCCAGAACATTGACATAGAACAACTGCTGGGCTTGCCTGTGCGGCCTTTTCCAGCCTTGCAATGGATTGCTGCCACGCCGCCGGGATGCTCTGCCAGGAACTTGTGCACATGCTCACAGAAGGCTTGAATCAGGCTGAGCGGCGGCACCTGTACATACAACATGGCATGCACTTGCAGAAACATCAAGTTTGCATCTTGAGAATGCGCTCCGTGAATTCTTCGTGGGTTCACTGCTCAGGTGAAGGCGCCTGAAGTGCATGCATACCTGGTGGTCGTCAAAGGGAAAGTTTGCCACTTTCTCAAACTTGTGAGGCTTGTAAGCATAAGCCTCTTCAGAGCAGAGGTTGTACACGCAGTAACCCCCGGCTCCGTGGCGCTCGCACAGGAACTTCTGTACCTTGGCCATTGGGTTGCGGTACAGTCCTGTGTGAATCACATTGCCTCGAATTTAAGAGGCAGGATTTCCTAGTGCTTACTGCATGGCAAGGTAAGGAGTTGATTTCTTCAGATATATAAGTTGTTCTGCAGGCAAAATACAACTTCTTTGTAGCTTCCATGATGATCAGGCGTGCCTGTTGTGCCTTGGCTCGGTGCGCCCATGGCGATGATATTGTCTATAATGTAGGCCAAGTCCAGATTGTAGCCATTCTCTTTGTAGCGCCTCTTTCGCTTGGACACCCAGCCTGTGCACAACAGTACTATAGTTGAAAAGAGAACAAGTGAGGCTGATCTGATACAAATTTCCTGCGTTGATTAAATGATATTTTCATCTGATATAAAGTTCGCTTTGTGATGGGATATTTAAGAGGGTTTGACCTCGGACTGTCGTCAGCATGTCCTTGTCATGCCTGGCTCCGATATGAAAGAAGTGTTCCGTAATGCAACAATCAATATGAAAACAACTTTATCAAATCCTTGCAGTAAATTTGATTAAATGAAAGCAATATGCAAGACACCATGGGTCAACAAGGTTTCACCAACCATCGAAGCCAAGCAAACGGTTTGGAAGCCAGATAGCATTCAGACGCGAAAGTGCATGCCTCAATATATTTGAATCTGAAGATACTTTTGAAATGATCTGCGCGATCTTGATCAGTGCAAGAAGAACAATAAAAAAGAAGGATTTATGCAGGGCAACTTATGTGTTCAGGATCTGCCGACCCTTGGACATCAGCAGATCGGAATGGCATGCCAACGCCTTGTAAGATCAACAGATAGTATTCAGAGCATTGAAAAGTGAGGTCGAGCACACTTTGTCACTCCGCGCTCTTTAGGTTGAGGTTTTGCTTCTAGATATATATCGAAGCCATGAGTGAACATCTGGAGGATCCCACCAAGCATCTCAGCAGTGACAAGCTCCTCTTCCTCAATTCCATGGAATGTAAGACATCTAGAATATTCCAGAGCAATTCCATGTGTCCGTCTGTAAGAAATATCAGTTTTCCCAAGTATCTGTGTCAATGCCTTGGCCATGTGTCCTTTTCAGGTCCCTTCGCGCAACGAACATGGATCGCTCTGATAGAGAAGCAGGTGCAATACTCGAAAGTGGACATTAATCTTCGCAACGATGCTGGTGAGTCAACTCCTTCGAGACAGGGGTTATGCTCGTTCTATTCTGATGCTTTCGTTCCTCAATTTGGCTCTCGGTCCAGGTCAATACGCACCTGAGAACAAGCCCGAATGGTTCCTACGACTCAATCCAAATGGAAAGGTGTGCATCCTTTCTCCGCATTACGTATTCTGCCAGGCATCTGACTTCAACAGATATGACAATATTCTGCTACAGGTGCCCGTGCTTGCATATGAGGAAGAGAGAACAATCCACCAGGTGCATCACTCACCTTTACACTTGATTGCTACAGGACACATGCTCAGTGCACATTTGCATGCATGCAACACCATGCAAAGTCCTGTCACTTGTTTTCGGCGCTACCTTCCTTAGCATTCATACCTCCCACTAATTTTGCGTTTGATGGTCTTGCTAGATCTACGAGTCAAATATCTGCAATGAGTTCTTGGAGGACTACCAGCCAAGCCCCTCGCTGCTTCCACCCCACCCGGCAGTCAGGGCGCGTGCGCGCATCATCATTGCACGGTTCAGCGAGAAATTTGTGCCAGCATTCTACCGGCTCCTCCTCAGGCAAGCTGCATGGCATCCCTGCAGCGGAACATCCTTCCCCTTTGCGCCCCTGCTGCAATCTGGCGCAGCCAGCCTTGTCAAACATGGCCAATGTCCCTGCGCATTTTTGTGGCGACTTGTCTGTTTAGTGTGCCTTCTTGTACAGCAAAATGCAAAAAATCAGTTTCAGAACATCTGTAATGCAGGCAGGACACAGAAGGACAGCAACAGGCGGCTGAGATATTGAGGGCAGAGCTGCAATGGCTGGAAGCCCACTTTGACAGCATGGGGCCACACTTCATGGGCACAGAGTTCTCACTGGTGGACATCTCCCTGCTGCCCTTCTTCCTGCGCTTTGGCGTCCTGCAGCACTACAGAGGCTTCAGCCTGCCCTCAGTAAGCTCCTGGCATGTAATCCCGTCTGCACACGTATATCAACTGATGGCGATCTTGATCTTGATCAGCACTGCTGCACCAGGATCCCACACTGTCATGGCCAGTGAAAGTGACTGCCATGATCTCACTTCCTGCTGTCAAGGCTGGCTGCGCTGTTGCTCAAGTGCTGCCTCCCTGTCCCGATTGAATCTTCTCGGCTTGGTCTTGGCTTTGATGTTCCCTGACGATGCTGGGTTTGAGATGAGCGTGTTGCTGACCTTGCAGGAGTGCCCAAAGCTTGCGGCCTGGGTGCAGGAGGTCAGCAAACGTGCATCCGTGCAAGAGACGAGCGTTTCTGCAAAGCCTGAGCTGTCATACCAGAACTACCTCACATGGGTCTATCAACGGTATGCTGACGCATCAGCCAAATCAACTTCAGCTGCTGATTTTAAGGATTGAGCCATGCCTGCAAGTATCGAGATGTGAGACGATCCATTCTCCTGAAGTATTGAAACGGGCATTTGAGGGAACCTCTCAAAACTTTTAGAAATTTACGCATAGTCTTAAGCTTTGTTCAGAACAGAGAGGTACTTTGCTAGGTTGCCCATCAGGGCCAATTACAATCAATTTTCCTGGCAGTTTTGCAATGATAGTTTTGTTACAAGAGACTACAAGGAACGGAAGGAAAAGTGGCATCATGGATGCCCTTATATCATAGGGTCAGCGACGATGCCATGTTGCACAATTCTTTGCAGTAATAATGCTTCAATCATACTAGGGCAGAACATGTCATATCAAGTCTCCACAGTCTCAGCGTGTGTCACAAGCAATCTATGAAATTTTGCACAATAGTCTTCCCCTCAAATGTGATCACGCTCTCCGGATGAAACTGGACGCCCTGATCACAACAAAGCACACAAATATGGATTCAGATGATAACAAAAGACACATCTCCATGGAGGCTAAAATCAATGCATTCATGCACGGCACAGTCCTGCCAGTGCCCCAATTACCAGCACAGCATTCACAAGTGGCAAACCCCGGCTTGGCCATCTAAAGCATCGAGTCAGGGACGGCAAAGAGGCGGGTCCACCTGTATGTGAGGGAACTGCTTGTGTTGGACTCCCATAATGACGCCATCCTCAGTCCATGCAGTCACCTCCAGGTCGTCCGGGCAGCTGTCCTTGTCAATGACCAGGCTGTGATACCTGGCTGCTTGGAAGGGGTTTTGAAGGCCCTGCCAAAATTGCAACCCATCCTTAGCACCTTTCTTACAGAGCCCCTCAGGGAACACAAGCTTCCTGTCCAGAGTACTACAGAGATGATCCAGCAGATCCCCATACTTGGAGGCTTGATGCCTCCAGATCACTGAAAGCATGCCTGCCCGGACGCTACCAGCCGCCATCAGCTCAGGCACGGTGGTCATCAGACAGGAGAAAGGCATCATGATTGAAAATTAGCAAAGGAGTAATTGGGCAGCCCACCTTAAGCAGGCTGGTGTTGTTATGGTAGACCAGAGAAGTCTTGCCATGCATGGCACCCCCAGGAGCGCGCACTACATTGCCGCCAAACACCTGGCCGATGCACTGGTGGCCCATACACACTCCAAACACCGGCAGCTCTGGCCCCAGCTCCTGCACTATCTGCAGCGAGATGCCAGAATCCTCCGGCCGCCCTGCAAGGAACGGGAAGGACATTGTCACGCCTCTCCCTAGCACGTTGCTGTCTCAAGATGGAGTCTGCTGATGTGAAGCATAATCGTGGTAGGGGTGAGTATGCTTTGGGGGGCAACACAGCAGGTGGTGCAGTGTGAATGCATACAGAACAAGGGAGCTGATTGGATGCCAAGGAGATGCCAATGAAATGTACCTGGCCCCGGTGAGACAAGAATGCCTCGAGGCTGCATTTCCCGGATCTCCTCCACTGTCTTCTCGTCGTTCTTTAAGACGATGTGTTCGCATCCCAGGTCTCCAAGGTACTGCAGCAAAGTCTCCAAGATAAGTGGTTATGAGCGTGACACCGCAGTTTGCGATACACAGGAACAAGCAGGATTGCTGTTCAAAAGTACCTGGCAAAGATTGTATGTGAAGCTGTCGTAGTTGTCCACAACTATGACAGGCCCTGATGGCTTCCCATTAGAGGCTGCTATACATACAAGCATGGCTCTTCTGCCAGATTGTTGCCTTCTGTTTTGTTGTGAGGACCTCTGCAAAGGGGCACCTGCAATTTGCCAGAAGCCACTTGGTCACCGAGCCTTGTAGCCGCGCAGGTACGCAAGTTCAATCAACGAGAGGCTTGCAAACCATCGTTTCACGATTTCACTTTTGACAGATCTCCCCAACGACTTCTCTCACAGCTACCCTACCGTGAAATTGTGGCACATCTGCTGGACACATGCGATCAAGCCTCAATCTCAAAGAGCACCGCTGAATGCCTTTGGAGATTCCAGCATTTGCAGCGAAGCAGCAGGGCTGCCTGCCGCTGGTGGTTGGGACATTACAACCGGCCATTGAGGAATTCATTTTCCCAGCTCTGAACCGCGAGACTGACAAGATCACATACTCTCGGATGTCAGACTCTGTACAGAAACACCCCAATTCAGGTCCCAAGCATCCACTTTATTACGAAGCTAGCGGAAGCCCAATCTTCGCCGACCATGTGGGTTCCAGCGTGGCATTACTAACTGTAGCTTCTCTGCAGTGACTGCGGGCCGGAACAAACTGCACAGAGTCCAGACGCAAGCACATCGACACTAGTACGATCGTATCAAGCGAACAATAATTACAGCTGACCCGAAGACTGAACATGGCAGACTCTGCAGGGCCAGATCAGAAGGGCCTGTATTGCAGCACGTCAGGCACCTTCTTCACAGACAAGGATGCGCTGGCCGATCATTACAAGAGTGACTTCCACAGGTGGGAATATTATTGGATTTGTCATCGAGCTCAGCAGTGAGGGAGACCTTTCGTGTCGATGTCTATATAGCATCTTTATGGAGGACAGTATTACGTTTTCGTGCAGTATTTGTGGACACTATATACCTGCCTCATGCCCTCTTTTAAATGCAATCTCACCTGTTTGTTGATTATTAGAGGAAGCGATATGCTCTGCAGGTACAACCTGAAGCGCAAGATAGCCAACCTTCCTCCAGTGACCCGCGAGTGGTTTGAAGCGAGGAAGGAAAAGCTGGCATCCACGACAGGCACAGCCGTCACGAAAGTCTGGACGGATCCCCTGACCAGGAAGAGGTTCAGCAGCGAGAACACCTACAAGGCTTTTGTCAACTCCAAAAAGTACAAGGATCTGGTGAAGCAGACGGGGCTCCCAGCTCCTGAGGCAGCTGTGAGTCTGCGACGGGCAGAAGCTCCAGCTCCAGGTATGCAGAATGTTACTAGCCTCTTAAAATTCAATCACTTGTTGTTTTCATATGATGCACGTGATCGTGCCAAGCACAGCTGCGCTGCATCATGTGAGCCGGCTATCTTGGGGCAGATTATTCATCCAGCAGATTGCATGTGTGCCTGATTTGTGTTGTGCTGCACAGTTGCTGCGCCCTCCGCTGCACCGCCGCAGCAACAGCAGCAGCAGGCCAAGGCTGGATTCACCATCAAGGCTGCAAACGGCGTTTATGACATGACGGCTGCATCCAAGAAGCGGGTATGCAGCTTGCTGTTGCTGGACTCCACAACCCGCAGACAGCTGTGCACAGCTGCTGTGCCTGCCTGCTTGGCCTGTTTGCAGCATATTTACTTTTGCACCACCAGGTAGGAGCAGTCCGCAGGAAGAGCAGAAAGCACAATAGGACGTTTCTTTCATGCGCACAGGAGGATGGGGAGATTGATGATGATGATGAGTCAGGCTGGGAGACAGCCTCTGACGAGGATGAGGAGGCGCACTTTGATGCAGCTGCTGCTGTTGGGGCTGACACTCCGGCAGCCCGAGAGGCCTCCTCCGCCCAAGACACCACCCAGGTGCATATCTGGAACAGACAAGAGAGTCTCGCATGCATTGCACCAGCGTCCAGCTGGCGCTGAATGACGAAGACCATTCTCTTGCAGTGTTGACACTTCGTTGGATCTATTGCTAGGCCGTTTCATACAGTGACCTGCCGCCCACTCTGCAGTTGGTCATTGGTGTGGCCGTTCACCACAGGTCTCTGAGGGTACTTCCTTGCAGGGAGCCAGACCTGAGAGTAGTTCGGACCTCAGAGTAATTACCATGCGCTCATTCGTGGTGTGTACTGTGGTGCAGGAGGGGGACATGGATGACATGGAGGAGTGGGATGTGCGGCGCAGCCTCTTTGACGGGCACATGTCGAGGAGCATGGAGGCCAACCTGGAGTACATGTGGAAGAATTTCGGCTTCTACTTCCCAGAGGCCGACCTGCTCACAGACCCCGAGGGCCTCCTCAAATACCTGGTGCGCCCTGACTCCCTTATCCATATAGTGTTCTTTGCCAAGAGGCAAGGTGCGTCTGCAGACAAACTGCAGTCAAAGGCTGCCAGAATCCTACCCCTTGACAGACTCGCCAAATACAAGCAAGACCCATTTCACCGTGGGCACGGTGCTGGATGTTGGTGCCAAGGCTTTTCAATTTCCAGCAGAAGAAGAACCCTATACCGACCCCCGCCGGCCGGGATCGGGAGGATATCCATGAATGCTGCAGGAAATCTAAGGAATCGCACAGTTTGTCTTCAATTTTCAACATAAACCCATCTTGCTGGCTTGTCTGGCTTCTGTGTTGTCAAGGTCTCGAGGCTGACTCCAGGGTTCTTCTGAGCTGCCCACACTGAGCTGATCAGGATTCCCTTTTCCATTTTCCATTTTCCCGTCTTTTCCTGGATCCCTGCCTTTTCCTGGCTCTAATGCTCTCTTGACAACAAGGCAAGAAATGCTTCCGCAGGGGGCCAAGCTGCAGTATGGCCGGGTGCCGCTGTACATTCAGGGAGATGACTCGAACGCGCGCCAGTTCCCTTCGCTGCACGCGGTCCAGCGCCACATGGCGGACACAGGGCGCTTCAAGATGGCCTGGGAAGACAACGAGGAGGAGTACGCAGAATTCTATCACTTTGGTGACGAGGACATGGAGGAGGACGCAGGTACTGTCCTGCCATGGCATCGTTGACAGCACCATTTGCTGGCTATGGGTTTGATCCGCTTTGGTGATTGTTTGCCACAGTCAGGGAGCGGAAGCGCCTCTACAATTGTATTCATTGCCGTACTATTTATTCAACCAGTCAGGAAGACAATTGGGTTGCAGCCCTGCCCACCGTGCCAATTTTTTGACGGCATGATTTGTTCTGTCGGGAGATTTTGTGGCTGTTCTTCCTGGCTGATGTGTGCTAGCACGCTGTTGCACATGGAGGCATCTGTGGCTGATGTGTGCTAGCACGCTGTTGCACATGGAGGCATCTGAGACAGCACAAGAGCATTATGTTTATGCTGTGATGCAGCAGGGAGGGAGTTGGCACTGGCGGGCTCATCAGGGGCGGAGCTGCCGACAGCAGTGGGTGGGTATGAGCTGGTGGTTGGCGGTGATGGCGACGGGGGCGGCGGCAAGATTCTGGGCCACCGGCAATTTGCGCGCTACTACCGCCAGAAGTACCGCGCCAATGACCCCCGCCACAGCGTGGCCATCAATCGCGTGCTCGCACAGTGCGTACCTCCTCTTTCCTGTGGTCCGTTGTCAGGGATCAGCAAGACTATTATGAGACTAGGCACATTTCAGCACCGATGACCCTTTTGGGGTCTGAAGTTGCAGTATTGTGTGACGTCTGAAGAGATAACAAAGTGACAGGACTGCGTAATGAAGCTGTTGGGCAAGCCCTGTGCAGATTATTTCTGCTAAGCAGGAGAGCGAGCTGCTGGCACACTGGACACAGCAGGCTCGTTTAGAACAATGTTCCTGTGCCATAGTGGTCTTGCCTTCGTGCTGATCTCGGCCATGCTGGCTCATGTGGCTTTGCATGCTGTGTGTCTTGGGCACCTGTTGGTCGACAGGATGTGTGAAAAGAAGGGGGAACTGTATGGAGAGGTGGAGGAAGGGCTTGAGAAGCTTGACTAAGGTGTTTTGGATCTGCAGGTACCACTTGCTGGGCGTCGCCACTCAGCCGGAGCCCACCAACGAGACAAAGCGGCAGCAGCGAAATGCGCAGAGGAAGTTTGAGCGCATGCGGCTCAAGACTGAGTTGCGTGCCAATGTCAACCGCAACCTGCCGCGCAATGTGCCCTACTGAACATGTGCTCTTTGCATAGTATTCAATGTAGGACAACGGTGCCTTTTGTGCACAATTTTTGTAGACTTTGTAGGTCAAGCAAAGGTGACGGCGCTGCTTCACTGGCAATGGTGTAGTCTTCCGTCTGTGAGGAGTTTTATTGCTGGTGTCAACATCCTGTCCCTTTTTAAACTTGTAATGCCAGTGCGTTGTGCACATCCCAGTCTTATAGATGTCAGATGAAATGCCTCGCCTCAAATATGATACAAAACTGCCTGTCAAAGTTGGAGGTTGATCATTAAATTATGGATTATTGGAATATTCGAGAACGTGCCCGTCATGTGACCCCACTATAGATATTCGGACGTTGGACTTCATCGTTGGACGTTGGCGATCTCCTCTCGAACATCACGGCGACATTACAAACTTGACATCGGTACATGGACGAAGCCATCAGCGAACGGATTACGTGCAAGAATAGCTGACCACGGCACCTGAGACGTTGGAAGTTCCAAGGACCTGCATGCACTCCAAGTCATTCTCGGCGATGCACGCAAATGTGGGTAAGTACACAACTGATGTTGTTGGGCTGCACGTACCCCTTGGAGAGTCTCTCATGATCAAGATCGGGTCGGTGTCGGTTGGAACCCTCACATCAAGGACGTGGGGGGTGGGGTGTCAACGACTTGGGAGGCGTAACTTTGGCAGAACAGACGTGGGGTGCCCGGCTTGGCGAACGTCCACTGGTTAAGGTTGCAGACCGATCAGTGCAGTTTCAAGGTGAAGTAGAAGAGGAATTTTCGAAAGCGAAGGCTCCTGCAGCTGTGGTAGTAGGGCAAAATTTGATTTGAACGAGGTGCAGACGTGCTTCCCTGTGACGCCCTTGTGTTGCATTGAATGCATATTTCAAAACGAGCCGGACACGGAATGAAATTCCCTGCCGCCTGAAGGGCAACACGATAGGACGAGGATACTGGGGACAATTGGGTCCTAATATTAGGGCCAGTGTTACGAGCTTGATCTCGTGACGTTGCACTTCCAGAAGGCTGCTGCGCCACACCTGCCAACCGTTTTTGGAGGCCGGAGTTGTCCGTGTTCACCGCTTTGGAACTCATCCCTTCGTGCAGCATAGCTTCTTCTTTCGTCCTGAGCGATCTGCCCTTTCGTGTACCTGCCAAGCAAGATGAGGTGTATAATAGCCGTGGAATCGTGCAGGTATCCCTCACTGCACCCTCAGCTGATCGTGTTGAGGTGAGGCAACGAGAGCCCAAGTAAACTTTTAAAGCAACCAGCAGCCAACATGCAGCAGTCTCAAGATGCCCAACCGGAGAAGGAATCTTCCCAAGATGACCAGACTGTGCGCCCCAGCTTTTCCCCCTGCCTTCCCTGCATGAACTGCTGTGATCACCGGATGCAACAGCAGTTCAATCATCGCAGTGTTTATCCCTCCATCTTCTGCACATGTCCTGCCAGCATTGTGCAGCACTGATCTGCACTCATCTCACAGTGCATTGGCAGTCACTGCAGCATGCAGAAGTACCGAAAGCTTCTGTGCACTGTCGCTGAGCAACAACTGTTTGCTGCGGCATCAACATTTGCTTGGTGAGGAGTCGCTGAGCGGTTGCCACGGTCTGCAGAGCGTGCGGGAGCGGATAGAGGACAAGCGCAAGGCGGTGCTGGGCGCCATGTCCCCCAGCCCGGCCGTGGACTTCAGCTCGCAGCGCTCAGCTCAGCGGGCGTTCCCTCACAGCAGCCCCTTCTCAGATCAGCCCCAGGGCCGGCCCCTGCAGCGCGGATCCCCCAGCTTCAGCCCCTACTCGGAGCTGGGCTCTCTCCGTATGACCCCAGTTGCTTCGTCCCCCGGGCAGGGCATGTACGATGAGCTGGCAGAAGGGGCGGCGGGGAATGCAGACAGAGACAATCAGCAGCAGCAGCCGCAGCAGCCGCAGCAGGAGCAGACAAGCCTGGCTGACAGACTACGCACCAGCCTCACAAGTGGGCATGGTGAGCTGTCCTCCTTTGCACAGACAGCCGAACACACAGTGACATATTGTCTTATGGAACCGATTCTTACCCCAGGCAGCTTGTATTCCAGTGGACTTTTGTGTTGGAGTCTTTGTTTGGCGCAGTGCTGATATTAATGTGTGATGTGGACAGGTGGTGGCCATCGGCCATCAAGCGGCATGCAACAGGCCAGCCCGGGCCCTCACACACCTTATCAGGAAACAGCGCCGCTCATCAGCACAGCCTTTCAGCAGCGCGACAGTGCTGCCAGCAGCCAGGTATACACTTCACCACTTCAGGCACATGCAAGGAAGGCACATCAACGTGATTATGTCCTTGCCTGGTGATCTTGCCCACTGTTGTTTCGTCTTGATTGGATCTAGTAACTCCATTGAGTCTCGAGGCGTAGGAATTTGCAATGGCTTTACATGCAGCTTGTCTCAACACCACACGCACCTTGCCTCTGGTAGGTGTTAATTATAACGGTGACAGTAAAAATATTAACGGTGACTGACAGGGTTCGCAGAGGGGCGTCGACATGCGCGCAGCACAGCACAGCGCGCCGAGCGCGGCCGATGCGAAGCTTCTCAGCGCGCTGCGCGTCTGCAGCGACGCCGGTGCGCTCGGCACGGTCCTGCACGTGCGCGAGGGGCCGCCGCCGGCAACCATCGGCAACAACTCCCCGGCCATGGCATCGTATGGCTCTGAGCAATCGCGCGGCTTGCCGCAGCAGCAAGAGCCGCTGCAGCTGCAGGGCAGGCCATACTCCTGGGAGGCCGGCCAGGGGCAGGGGCAGGCCAAGAGGCCCCGTCTGGCAGCTAGGGAGGACGACGGCGGCCGGGCCGAGAGCGCGCGCGCCGGCGGCTATGACGGGTCAGAGGCCTGGGCGCGCTCGGCAGCACCTGCCAGCATAGGTAGATCCCTTGCTCGTAATATAGGAGTGCTCTCCAAATCACTGGGAGCTAACAGTATCAGCATGATCTTTAGGTGGGGCAGTCTGTTTCTATGCTGTTTCACGTGCATTGTCTCACCTCGCAGTCCAGTCCAGGCTCGTGTATCACAGGCTCTTTCACCAGCTGACAACTCGTGCCAGCACTCTGCAATATGTACCTGGCAGTCTGACGGTTTGGATTTCAGAAGATCAACTCACCTGCGAGCCTCAGTGGTCAAACTGAAGGACTGCTGACTGCAATCCTCCACACCGCTGGCGGGAGAAGGTCGTGCAAAGAATAGCTTGATTGCAGTCCCTACTTTGTGCAGCCCCGTAGTAGTAGGGTGGTGACTCAACCCTGACCAGTAGGAGTTAGTCTCTGTCACTCTGCAGGCAGCATCGAGGAGCCGCTGAGGGGGCAGCCCATTGGCTACATGTCTGACCTGGTCTCCGCTGGCGATGCCTCCGGCTTTGGGGCCACCGGCCACGTGGTGCGGCCGGCATGGGAGCGCCCGGTGCAGCGGCAGCCGCCGCAGCCGTGGCAGCACCCCTCGCCGCAGCTGCCAAGCGGCGCTTCCTCCCAGCGATCCATGAGCCACATGTACCAAGGTAACTGCTTGCTTCACCTAGTTTTATGAACCGAATCTGCTTGTAACTGGCTTCACGCCGTGCCACAAGGCATTTCTCAGCTCCTTGGATTGGACGAGACTGTCTCTGCATTGCAGATACCGCCATGCACTGGTTCCAGCACCCTTCAGAGGCAAGCACAGCCGAGATGTGTTGTGTTTCAATGCCAGGAGTAGCTAATCATCAAGTGCGCATCCATGTTGCTGCAGGTCAAGATGATGCGGCACCCTCGCACCCAAGGGTGGATATACCGGTGGCGGCTCCGCGCCAGGAGCCCCGGCTGGCGCCTGGCATGTCATTGGGCGACACGGCCCAAGCGCAGATGCCCCCCTCCTATTCCGGGGGAACCTTTGAGCCCCAACAGAGCCCTGCACCCCTCCAGACTGCAGCCCCTGCCTCGCCACATCTCAAGCGCAGGCGCACAATGGGTACGGGCTGCCTCACAGATCCTCAAACTTGTCAACATGAAATCGAGTCGAAATAGTCTCCTGCAACTTTGGCTGATGCCTGGGAAGCCGGACAGGCACCGGCTGTGTCACTTCAATATCTTTGTCGCTCTTGAAGCCGAGGAAAAGCAGCACAACCAGCGGAAACACTTTTCTCCTGAAGGACAAGGGCCCGTTAAGCCCATAGAAATTGCCAACGGATTCCAATTCTAAGACAGGACATTGTGGTTTGGTAGTCATCTGCTCATTACTTGACCTGCATTGATGCTGAGCTGGCATGGAAATGCCCCTGCGCAGAGATCCAGGAGTCGGAAGAGGATGTGTATGTGCTCTTCAACCTGCCGCCGGCCGACGGACACCGGGCCGAGCCGCCGGCCGCTTGGGACTCCCCGGCCGCAGCCCTGCTCAGCCTGAGCTCCTCCGCGCACTATGGTTCGCTCCCCCTTGACAATTCGGCTCAAATGTCAATCCCACCTCCACAGCCACAGAGATGTGGTGTCCGCTATATTCTTGTAGTTGTCTATGTGGTATCTGGTCCGCGTGATAAGAATAGAGCATGCTCACTGTTTGATGATGCCTGCTCAACCCCCTTGGGTGAGTTGAGGTGGCGGGGAAGTGACTGCTGAGAGTATTAGGTGCAGCATCGTCACTCACTCTCTATCTTTCTGAAGGCCAGTGCTGGGCGGCTGACGTGTGTTGTGTTGCGACACAGGGCCGGTGCGGTGCCAGTGGCTGTTCAGCAAGCAGCTGACGGCGAGCGACACGAACAAGCTGGGCCGCATTATTCTGCCGCGCCAGGCCGTGGAGCACTTCCTACCCTGGGTGGAGGACCGCGCCGGCCTCGACCTCAACGCCTGGGACACCTCAGCCGCCCACTGGAGCTTCAAACTCAAGTGCGCGCGCAAAATATCTCAAAATGCTGATGTCAGCGCCTGATGTCATTGCCTGATGTCCGCCCCTCGTCCTATGAGTCGCCCAATGCTCCTTCTGCTGTGTTCCTTTGCGAGGGCAGGTGACATGTGCACTTTTACATTTGCCGCGTTGTGCAATTTTTTTTGAGTGTATCTGCACCAGCTTCTGATTACTTTTGAGGGTCCGGTTGAGCAGCCAGCTACATTCGATGCATCTGTGCCCGCACAGACCCTCTTGCTATCTTGCAAGTAGACCCTGTCTGTCCTGCTTTCCTGCGCTCTTGCATGGCTGCTCCTGAGTGCACGGTGCGTTGCCGAGCGCAGGTTTTGGATGAACGGCAGCAACCCCAAGCGGATGTATGTGGTGGAGAACACGCGCGACTTTGTGCGCTCGCACGCGCTCAAGCCCGGCTCCATCCTCTCCTTCTACTGCGCCCCCGACGGCCGCCTGGTGCGTTGCCACCTCAGCGCCACCTCAGCATGTTGTTGAGTAATGATTAGTCATGACCTCAGCGTCGCAGGGCAATAAGGAATTGCTGCTGTTCTTCGCGTGTTCTGTATGCACCATCCTGCCTGCAATGCATGTAAGGGAAAGATGTAACATTTAATATCCTTTCCAGGCTTACTCTGACTAAAATTGTCGAAGCACACATGATGTGTCTTGGGATGTTGATGCAGGTGGTGGACCCGCATCCTGTGGATGACTACTTTGAGATGGCAATGTAGGACACTCAGCAGCAGTGAGTGCATCAATCGTAGAGCTGAAATAAGAAGCTGGCTCTGAAGACATGAGTATATTTCTGGTCGCTGTCTACCACGCGCAAAATATGCACCGGCAGGCTTCTTTGTGTAGGGGTCTATTCACGGTGCACGCGGGGTCCTTTGCAAATTGAGCGTGCAACCCCTTCAAATCCGGTTATAAGACCAGCAATGTAAATAAGAACAGGTTCCGGGAATCTTTTGGGAGAATAGCCCAGCATGATTCGTGGGAGTGTTTCAGGGATATGACCAGCACATGTTGGCAATAGTCCTAGCTAGCTTTACCTTGAAGCTTAGCTTTGCTGATCTGGCCTGGCATGCTGAAGTCTGCTTAGCCCAGGAGGCTCTCATGAGTGCACTATCTGGAGCCCACAAGGGAAGTTGGGTTTTTTTCAAGCAGCGTCGAGACTGGGGTTGTGTACGCATTGACGTGCAAACATGGAGGTGACAAAGTCAGATACAATGCAGTGCAGCTGACGATCAGATTGCTTCCATCCCTGAGTCCAGCGCTTGAACCGTCGATATGCATACATTTCCTGCTGAATGCTGACATGCAGAATGTCTGCCACTTTAGGTGTTACATGGCTTTGAGCCTGGTAGGAGATAAGCCATGGAAATGTCTTGCAGGATTGAGCAAGGCATATTCGGGTACATAAAGCACTGGGAGGTGATTATGTCCTAAAAGGATTGGGAACTGCATACCAATGAATATTCCTGTTGCCAGGCTTGCAGGTGTGAGCTTGTGTGAGCTGACTGTCCTCTTGCCTTGCAAAATTGTTACAAGCAGAGTGTATAAGTGTATAAGGATTCGCAAGTCTTGCGAGGACAATGGTATGGTGCCAGGAGGGCTTCGGCCATTTTGCCTCAGCAGTGACTGTCCAAGAACGTCGAATTGTCTCAGATTTGTGTTCTATGCCACGGCACAATCCTTCTAATATTTCCATCCCTCATACAGCTTCTCTCAGGAACACATGCATGGATATGCAAAGCATTTCCCCGTCGACAAAATTAACATTCTTCCGTGAAGATGGAAAGTTCTTGACACTGTGTGAGTGCTTGTGTGACACAAGCACTCACACCAACTGCATCTTGCTTGTGCCTTTCTATGATGCGCACCCCATCTGGCCTATGGCAAGTCCTCTGTGGCTGCCTCAACATGAGGGTGGAATGCTTGGCATGGCTCTGAGCCACTTGCCATGGCTAGCAACACGCTCCTTGAACGCTTGAAGGGCCGCACAATGGGCGGCAGCAGCTGATTGGTCACAGCGTCCAAAGCCAGCAGCTTGCCGGTGACTGAGCAGGGCCTCGTGAACAGATCCCTGGACGAACACACCCCCATAAATTTGTCAGGCAAGCACAAAATCTCAACAAAGACGGTTGAATGTATGCCAGGATCCAAGATTTAGGGCAAACGGAGAGAATTGGGCCCAATATGGGATCTGCAAAAGCCAGTGATCCCCTCAGCCGCGCCTGTATGTGGAAAGATACAAGAGCAGGTCCTCCAAAGCAATGTTGGAGGCGAGCATTGTGGATGCGGGACTCTGGAATTCTGATGGAGGCAACTGTTGCTGAGATCTCTCCGCAAAATGCGCAAGCGCCTGCATGGCCACATCTGATGCCCTCCTGCAGATGGCAGCCAACAATCACACAGGGTTTTGATCAAAAAAATGGTACTTTCAAAGGCCTTGCTCGTGAAGGTATTGCGCTCTCAAGCCCAACAAGCAGTCCCAGGAGAAGTGCAGCTTTGGAAGCTAGAGACTGCAGTCGCGTACCGGAACACCTGGTGACTGGAGGAATCCCAGGCATCCTTGCCGGAAAGTACCTCCTCCGCTGACATCAGCACTACACGCGCAGCTTCTGGCCGCCCGGCAGCTGCCAGCGCCACCATGGCGCACATCACACCTTCCACTCTCATGTGCACCTCCCTGGCAGCTGCAGCATCCGCTCTGCCGCAACCACACACAGGATGTAAGCCTAGTGAAGCATCTGACTTCTTTTGGTAGATCTTGAGCACAAGTCAATGCAAGGTGTTGCATAGAATGGAACAAGGAGCGCTCACTTGGAATCTGAGGAGCCCTTCAGCTCTACTGGAAGGCCAGTGGCTGTGGACACTCTCTGCGCAACGAGTTCGAGCACCTCGCTCTCAGACTTGCCTGCAAAGTCCGACGGTGGTGTAGCTGCATGGCCAGCGTCCTGAAGTTCACCCCACCAAATTTGACCATATTAGCTCTTGCCTCTATACAATCATCTTCTTTGTCAAGACAGCGCAAGATTTGCAGGGTCCAGCGTAACACAAGGATAATTAAGCGTCTGTAATGCATCGCGGAAGAATTCGTATTGTCACAGGGGCGCACCTTGCGCTTCTGAAGGACTTTTGCCCGAGCAGCCTTTTCAGCCTCTGCCGGACGCTCTGATGCGGCCCGTAGCAAAGGGCCAAGGACTTGAACATGAGCATCTGCAGCTGCAATTGCGGCTTCAGCCGCTGAAGTCACAGCAGTAACCTGCAAGCAACCATTGTATTGAGGACAGGCAGCTTGACTGGGGCTTTCCAGTGCCAGGCATGCAATGCACCTGAGAGGATAGACTCAGGTTTGTTGATGGTCTGCTTGGCAGCAATCCTTGCCTTTTGAGATAAGACTGCAGGTTCGCCACCAGCTGCCAGCGCTTCAATGAGCTGCTTGCCACAGCTGCGCACTGCATCAACCTGCAGGCATTCCCATTGTTACTGCGCAGTCATTTCTGCATGCAGTCATCTGTCAAGCGCAAACTGCATGCAGTGTGGGTCTGAACACTCAGAGGATGGCTGGATCGATGAGAAACCGACATTCAAGGGCCATTAATGCGATCAGCACACCTGCGCCTGAGCCTTTGCGATGATTTCTGATTGGGATTCATCACAGAGCACGCTGTCTGCCATGATCACACACGCGCTGCCTGTTCACTGGCTGCGATGTTGTCCCTGCAAGGACTGCTGTTTGGACAGAGAATCCTTTTGGTAGGCCATGTACGCGAAGAATCCCAGGAAAGCAGCCGTTCCTATGTACGCAGTCAACCGCATGCCTCCTGTGGGTCTCTGGACGACAAAGCACAGAAACAACTCAGACTCATATAGTCGTGGATGGACACGTAATTGATAGTTTCCTGAAATCAGGAATCTAGATCGATATCAGATCACGAATAGAATTCTCCTAAGCAAATGCCTCCAGGCCTCCCTTGGAAACCAGGCATCCCATGCGGGGAAGGGCTTGTGCTGACCGCATATCTCTCGAAGTTGATGGTCCTGAAAAGGCTAGTCCCTTCGGGAGCAACGACGTGGTCTGGCAACTTCTGCTTTCCACTCATGCTGATCCTCCTCAACACTGAAGGATCTGGTGCATCGGGTACCGGTGGAACTCTCACATTTTTTACCAAAACGACAGGCATATACACAATTAAGCTTTAGCTAGAAACAATGAACAGACCACCAGCTCCTGCTCTAGCTGTGCCGAGGGCTTCACAAAGGGTTTCCAAGAGGGCATCAGCTATTTTAGGAACTGCCCAAAAACCATTTTCGCATCTTCGATCCGAGATTCAATGCATTAGAATACATCCAAAGGTATCATGGGACTGCATTTGAAACATCAATCTATTAAAGAGCGCTACGGTATGGAGTCGGACATGCCGGGTGCATCCTTGCACCTGGCAGCTGACCATCCCCTGCTGCAGCAGGCGCAGGAGGCTCTTACTTTCCAGCTCGAGGAGAGGAAGCTTCATCTACAGGAACAATTCAGGGAAAAGGTCCAAGGCCTAAAGGTCCGTCAGGTTGCAGTGGAGACAAAATAATTGCAATTCCTTTGACGACGAGTGCGACTCGCATCGCTGTCTTAATCAAAATGTGCAGTGGATGCCAAATCGTCGAACCTGATTGGTGCAGGATGCAAAGCAGCGGAGAGAGGATCTCGGTGTGGAGATGTATGAATTCCAGCAGCAGCTGGCTTGGGTGCAGAAGAGCTTGCAGCAGGCGCAGAAGTCCACCGTGGAGCTTGCAGGCTCCAGGCAACTTGCCGAGAAGCACGTGTCGCACCTGCACACTGCACTTGGCAAGGAGTCCAGCCTGCTGCAGACAGAGAGGGATGCGGTGCGCTGCACCCAGTCCCATGCCTAAACTACATATTCTGCTCAAGTACACGTAAAAGTTTTCAAACATGCACCTGATCTCTAGCGATATTTGACTAGCTAGGGATAGATCGCCAAAGAGCACAGTGACAGAATGAACTATTTTGCAGGTGGAGGCATTCCGAGACGAGCTGAACACCATGTCAAACGCCCTGAAGCGAGTCAGCGCCGAGAGCAAAGAGCAGAAGAGCGAGATCGCAGTCACCCAGAGGTGCCGCATCCCACCAGTCCACTCTTCTGGACCCTCCAGATTGGATGTGTTTAAGCATCTCGCGCTTTTTCTACATTACCAAAATGTATCACTGCGCATGCATGGCAAGCCAAGTCAGTTGCGCGTTTCAAATGGACGCAAGCCCTGATATTTATTACCTTTAAAACTGACATTATCCAACCTCATTGGCTTGTGTTACTTTGAAAAGACTCAGAAAAGGAGGTTGCTGTGCATGCATGGCGAATCAAGTCGATTCTGCATGTGCCAGGTGCACGCAAGCGGCGGAGCAGTCGGCGCAGCGGCTGGCGAGGGAGAGGGCGGAGCAGGAGGCTGCCGCAGAGGTGCTGCAGCGACAGGTGGACTTCCAAAAGGCGCAGCTGGCGCTGTTCAGGTTCGGCAATTGAAAGTTTTTGGATTTTGTTATCACTCGTGTGTTGTAAGCACACCAAATCAGCGCCAGGAATTTAATTGGAAACCAATGATGGGATGACGTGTAATTTGGGACATTAGCGTCACCACATGACCGGCAGGCATGTAAATGTAGTCTGTAGTCTAGCAGAAAGGACCATGCAGCAGCCCTGCAGCAGGAAAAAATCCACAGACACCAATCCAGTTGTATTTCAGCACTCCGGCCTATGGAAGAAACTTAGTGTCTATAGGATTCAACTTGGTCTCCATGTAGCTGGGAGTGTTGAAATAACACTGGTTTGGTTGTCTGCCATAAAATGCTGTGAGCTTAGGCCCTGCTCTGCAGAGGGAACACCCTCCTGCCAGATGCAGGCCTGCCGGTCACAGTGGGTAATCGTGGTGTAATAATAACAGTAAGGTCACAGAGTCCTATCAGTCCGCCCAATGTAGAGGAGCATGGGGCCAAAGAGTTGTGGCCTGCCCAAATCCAAATCGAGCTGCCAAAATGAGGGGCCGGGGAGCTCGGAACAACAGCAAATTCACAGAAACTGAGAGTAGAGACCAGGGATTGTTTAAGCAAGCTCCTACGTGCGGACCGCTCTAGTTGATTCTTGCTCGGTGCATCCAGGGAGCAGCGGCAGACGCAGGAGCGGGACACGGGAGCTGCCAGGCAGATGCTGGCGGGGGCAGCGGTGGATATGGAGGGCGTGCAGCTGGAGCTGCGCGGCCGGCGGCAGCAGTGGCAGTCCAGCCTGCTCGGACTGCAGCGCCGGGACGAGGCCCTCAAGGTGCTGTCCCCAATGTGTTGTCCATTCGTACTTACCATATGGCCTCAAGGTAAGGGTTCCTATCACAGCACCCCGCGCAGGCATGTGTCAGAGGCAGGCCTGGCTTGGGCAGATTGTTCTGATTGTGACTCACTGTCTCATTCTGGAAGCTTTCCAGGGTGCCCACACTGTGTTCTGGCAGAAGCACGGTGCCAGCAATGCAGCAAGGTTGAGCAGCGGCAAACATTTAGGGCCAGAGCCCCTTGACAATTTAAAACAATCCTGGAAACGAGAAAGGCACACTCACGCGCAACGCAGCTGCACACGGGCTTCAAGCACAATGTGGCGATGCTTTCCAATGTGTATTCAAAGTAACACAAAAGAGGGGCTTACTAACAGGCACCGGCCGATGGCCTGCAGGGAATGGAGGAGGCTGCACGGGAGCAGGCCGAGCAGCAGAAGGCGGTCGAGGTGGAGCTGGCAGGGTGCAGGAAGGACCTGAAGAGGGCGGCTGCGCGTACAGAGCAGTCTGCGGCCGTTCTTGAACGCTTGCAAGGGGAGGCAGCCATGCTGTCAGGGACTAGCAGCGCCCTCCGCGGCCGACAGGGCATGCTGCAGGTGCGGTGGCGCCCTCCTCATCAGGTTGCCGGAGCATGCCCAACTCTCGGTGGTGCCGTCTGTCATCTTTCAGACCGATGACAAGATGGCACATGTCACCACCTGAAGTTGGGCCTCCTCCTTTGGCAATTTCACCTGGTGATGACAAAGTCATCCCTAAGCCACTGACGGGAGAATCTATCCTCATTCAAATTCTATGCAACCAAGTGAGTGCTCATCTAGTTAGTTGAATGCTTGGGACATAGAGTTGGCGGCCAGAGTATTGTTGTTGGCTTTGGCGCAGGACACACTGGGCAGGTTGGCTGCTTCGCTGGCGGACACAGAGGCGAGCCTCAGGGCGGAGCATGCCGAGGCCAAGAGGCTGGCTGACGGCCATGTCGTTACTGACCGCAATGCTGCAACCGCACAGCAGCAGCTCCAAGTAAATTTCAGATCTCTGAACCTGCTTTCACAAGTACTGAGCAGCGTGCCCACTGTTGCTTGGAGGGGTAGGAATTGGCAGCCATTGCATGCAGCTTGTCTGCATATGCACTTTACATTTGGCAAGGAAAGCGTTTGATGATACCAGTCAGTCTCCTCATGCATTTGCACCGCAGCTACTGAGCGTCTGACAGAACGTAAGGCCGTGTGCATGGCAAATGCATAAGGTAAGATGTACCGCATGCGGATGTGGATACAAGGAAGAAAAGGCAAAAATTGGGCATGGCTGTGCTTGCAGGAGGTGACAGAGCAGGTGCTGTTGCAGCTGAGCGGCCAGACGCAGGCGAACAAGAGGGGCCAGCAGGTGGCAGCGGAAATCAAGCGAGTGCGGCAGAGCGTGCAAGAGCAGGAAGCCATCGCTGAGACCCTCAGACAGAAAGGCGCTCAAATAGAGGTGCCCATTCCTTGAAGAGTGCATCTGCGACAATCACGTCAATCTTTGCTCTGCTTGACCTTCTGAAAGCGTGCTACAGCGTGGATAGGATACGAAAGCACTGCAAATGTAGCCGCTAGAAAATGTATCACAATGTGAACTCGCTACATTACAGGCCCTGCCGTGTCCTGTCAAGAGTGTTCATACATTTAGAGTACCTGGTGTGATTCTTGGAGTGCCGCATGTAGCGCATGCATAAGAGCATGCACAGCACATCAGAAGAACAGTGAACAACCTGAACAACCTGAACTGTGTAGGCGGATGCAGCGACGGCAGAGGCGCGCAACAACCGGCACGCGGAGGCACTTGCCGCGGCAGAGGCGGAGCTAAAAGAAGGCGAGGCCGCGGTGGAGCGGACAGAGGCAGAGATAAAGAAGTGCGCGGATGAGATCGAGCGCAAGACGCGCGAGCAGGACATCCTCAACCGGAAGCTGGAGAAGATCCTGGCAGCCGTGCCCCCAGGGGAGGATGCAGGTGTGGTCCTTTGCAACAATAAGGTATTCAGTATACACTATTTCGTGTCAGCAGCACATTGAGCCTCTGCAAGATGTGCAAATCAGCATTAAAACTATGATCTGCATCCCTTACAGAAAGCATCCAAGTCCGCTAATGCTGCAGTCGAGATTCCCATGCAAAGATCCCGGCTGCCGTGGCTCCAGGGGAAGATGCCGGTGTGGTCTGCAACCAATTATAGCAACCGCTGAGATCCAGGGTGTTGAGTATAGCTGGAGTTGCCTTTTGCCTGGACCTTGATGATCCAGGACATAGCACACGCTGCTTGGGGCTTAGTAGCACCGATTTGATGCTGTCAGCAGCGTTTTTAGCCTGTGCAAGAGGTGCATATTAGCAAAAATATTATGATCTGCATATCTTGCAGAAAGGCTCGAATGCTGCTGACCGCTCCTGCTGCAGTCGAGGTTCCCATGCGAAGAGCCAATCAGGATATTTGTGCCACTGTTCTTATGAGCCACGAAACCCTAAGAACTCAGGAGAGATGTCATCTAACAATAACAGGTGTAGTGCTGTATTTTGATGGGGGTTACTAACCTGATGATGTGGCGGCGCAGGCCCCTTGGAGGCGGCAATTGCGAATCTGTCACGTGAGATTGCTGCGCGCACAGAGGGAGGCCACGCGCTGCAGCTGCAGTGGGTGACTCAGCAGCGGGAGCTGCTCGCGCTCGCGGCGAACAACGGGGCAGCTGCCGAGCAGCTGGCGCGGGACACCAGCACGCACGCCGTCATGCTGCACCGCCTCAGCCGCCTCGAGCACCAGTGAGTGCCTCGTTGTCAGTCACGTTTCATTATTTGCAGCCGATGAGGGATGATCCAATGCCTAGCGCTCATTTTCAGATTAAGCATCGTCTCTAGGCAGCCCACAGACACATTAATGTCACACTGCAACCGAAGGATCCTAGATCCAAGGTTGTTGGGGACACCCACCCAGGTTCTGCAGCTGCAGCTATGGACGCACAAACTCAACTTAGAACACATCAGAAAAATGATTGAGTGCTGCTCATGCCATGAACTCAGCACTCCCCGGCTCATAAAGCCATGAGAGCACAGCCCGTTCAGCAAAACGTCGTACCCGTCCGATCAACTACTGGATTGAAGGTTGCAGCTGCAGATTTAAGCAGCCTGCTGAAACCCTGCCTCGATGGGTATTTTATGGCCAGGCAAGCAGCCTATTTGTTTTTATTCGGCATCGCAGGCAAAAGGCTGAGGCAAAGTGCCTGGAGGATCTGGGCAAGGCGATGGACCGGCAGCGCGCTGACATGGCACGAGTCAACGCCATGCTGGCAGAGACCTCCGAGGCCCACGCCGAGCTTGTCTCAGAAACCTTCGGCCTGCGCGCAGCTGTGGAGAACCAGACCAAGGTGGGGATAATTGTCACACTTGGCATTCTGTGCATGCGCCATGTGTCGCGCATGTGGGAGTAAATTCCATTCAAAAGCAGGCCTCTTTAGACACGCCCTTTGCACCCAGTACTTCTGAACAACCTCTTTGTCTGCCACAATGCAAACAACATAAAATTTGGCCTCAGCTGAAAGGCAGAGGTTGCTCCTCTGTGCTGCATGAACCACGAGCAGGCAACTTTCGGCTCTCCCTTAGAAGCAAACCAGGCTCAATGACTTGGGGCTCTTGTCTGCTGAGAGCAGGACATGGAGGAAGAGAAGGGGAGGATGAGGGCGGAGATAGAGGCGGTCCGCAGTGACAAGCACACGGCTGTGGCTGATGCTGTGGAAGCTCAACGCCAGGTCTGCACCCACATCTTTCATCCAGTGCATTGCCTGTCTTGCCAAATTGTCAGACGTTCTGTTTCCACGGGCAGCATGCATTGGTGGATGTGCATGCCACTGCGTACCAAATGCTGGTAGTCTAACCAAAGGCACAAGGTATTGAGAGTGTGTCTTTGGAAAGAGGAGTAGGGGAGCTTCAGATAGAGAGTGTGATGCAATCATTCCTGAAGGCACGCCTCAGAGGGTGCCTGTGTTATCATGGTCAGCTGAATCTTGAAGGATAGGGTTCGACTCTAACCCGCCCCCATAAATTTACTGAAAAGTGGGTTCCTGAGGTGCCAGCGCCTGGTCAGGTGCTGGAGTGGGAGCGGCGCATCCAGGTGCAGCGCGAGATGGCGGCCGCGCTCGACCCGGCCGTCGGCAACGAGGAGGCCGCCGCGCTCGCAGCCGAGGTCGGCCGCCTGAAAGCGCGCGAGGCCGAGCTGCGGCAGTCGCTCACGCAGAAGCAGGCCGAGCTGCAGCGCGCCGTTGAGCGCCGGGAGGTCGTCGAGCTCCGGGTGCGCGCGCAAGTTTCCTCCCCTTACAGAGCCCGGGGGATTTCTATTGCTGCAAGGTCGGCAAATCCAAAGCCAGAGGCCGTGGGGCAGTACTCCCAGGGCGTCTACAGGACATCTGTGAGGGTACTGAACATGTCTTCCATTATATTATATGGTCTCCTCTTGGTGTGCTGTTTGCAAGTAATGCAAGATCAATGGGGACATGGGATGGCTGCAGTCACAGTTTGGCCACTGTATGCAAACTTCGGCGACCGCCAGAAAGCAAGCAAGCATGTCTGGTTGTTGTAGAGGTACATATTCGGTGCTTGACTGCTCTGGCGTGCCGTTCCTGCCCAGCTGAAAGATATGTTGGCAGTGAGATATCTTCCTAAATAACATACGACAAGCACATGATAGCAGATCACGAGAGAGCAATAGCAATTGCATGACTTTGCATGCATGCATTTCAAATTCACCAGGGAAAGGATGTTGCCAGCCAAAAACCGAGTCACGGTGCAAAGAGCTCCCATTCCTCAAGGTAGTAATTCAATCAAGGGGTTTCCTGCAGGGACTGGCGTGCGAGGACAAGCGGGCAGCGGCCAACATCGAGCACCGGCAGCAGACATTGCTGGCAGCCTTAGAGCGCACACTGGCAGAGGTCACCAAGAACAGCGAGGCAGTGCAGGCCAAGATAGGCGAGCTGACAGCTCAGCACAGCCAGCTGGAAGGCCAGGCTGCAGAGATCGCCTCGCGCTGCGGGCAGCTGAGTGCGCAGGAGGAAGCAGTTAGGAGGGACATTGCTGCCGTAATTGACCAGAAACATCAGGCGAGGCTCCTGCTCTGCTGCCCTGAGAACCAGCTTCGTTTTGCTGCCTCTCACTGGTGCAGTGCAACATGCTAGTTTTCCCCTTTTTGTTTAGGGCAGAGTCCTCTGGTTGAGAGTTATATTGCCTTGCAGTATACAACGCTAGCATGGCTGCTGCATGCTATTGGTGGTGACAGGCGTCGGTACATGTGGCCAATTTTGATTGCCCTTGCAGGCCCTCATACTGACGTCTAGGGCGCAGAGGGTGGCGAAGTGGTACGAGGAGGCAGCTGCCGGGAAGCTGACGCCCCACACAGGGCCCGAGCTGCTGCAGGCGAAGGTGACCCGCGCCTCAGCGCGCCATCAGAGGATACAAGGGATCCTGCAGGACCTCAGCGCTGCCCACCCAGAGCTGAGCATTGGAATGGAGAGGGTGCTGTTGTCCAGCGTGCCCATTAATGCCTGCTGAGATCCGCATTGCCGTACAGTGCAGCAGCGGCAAAGTTTATTGTATGTTTTCAAGCCCGATGCTTCGGAAAGCGCTCTGCAGATTTGTTTCGTGAATGAGCCATGCAAGTAGCATTTTGTGTACTACACATGTGGCGCCCTCGTGAGCAAAGCTGAATTAGAAAAACTCTTTGGAATATCTGAGTATTTAAATTCGACTTTATTCTGTTGAGAAAGCATTGCGGAATTAGTTTGATACACCACTGACACGAGTAAACCATTACATTGCACGTTGGACACCAACAATGCTCCTTGGACACATGGCTTGCATACCTCAACTCTTCATGAGCAGCAACTTGAAGCTGTAAGGCTGTAACGCCTCATTACATAATCTGGAAGGTCCCACATCTGCACTAGATGGTGGAAGGTGAAAAAATTAATGTCAACATGACACACAGGCAGCTGCTCCGAGGCGCTGTCTTGTCAGCATCAGCCTCATGCTGTATTTAACATGCAGTGACCTAAAAGATTCTATCATCCATATGTGACACCACATAAGAGACATCTTATGGAACCCTGATATAAATTCTGCTTGTTCAATCTAAATTCACTCCCCAACTTAGGCTGACAAATGCTGCTCCAGCTTGTTGAATTCCTCCAGGCCTGCCAGCTCTGCCTCGTCTGCAGGCGCCTCAACTACCTCCTTGACTTCGGGAATGTAGTGCATCAGCATGTTCTCGATGCCCGACTTGAGCGTCAGCGAGGATGACGGGCAGCCGCTGCAGGCCCCCTGCATCTTGAGAACCACCTGCCCCGTCTCCTCATCAAAGCCCTGCACACATCCCCAAACCCACAAACTCACTGATAATTCATACCCTGGCTCCTGCATCACGCCACAAGAGCAACGACCATCAAGCACGCACACAATGTAATGAGAAGCACTCTGGTGAGATTCCTTGCCCCTCAACACCCGCCCTGTGCAGGCTATGCTCTGGGAATCATGCCACACATGTCAACCTTTAGCACAGTGAAGGCCTCTGATGAGACTGTCTCATGTAGAGGTCCAGCTGGTGCTCTTGGGCCCAGGATTAACAAAATAACGTGGTGCTATTCAGAGAAACCGAGGAATAAGTAAAGTGAGTGTGTTATGTGAAAGATGCTTGCCTGGAATACAATGTCACCGCCGTCCTCCTGCACGGCCGGCCGGATGCGCGTCTCCAGCAGCTCCTTGATCATGGCCACCACCTCGCTGTCATCCTCGCTGATGGCCGTGTCCGGCGCCACCGCCGACTGATCCGTGAACAGCTCATCCCCTGCACAGCCAAATCACTCTTTCATCTTCAAGCACAATCGTATGATCAGCCCAGACCCCTCACCGCGGAAAAATCCTCCTTGTCTCTAATTTAGAACCACACATGCGCTGAGGCTATGCACCCGTCGTTCCTGACCTAGAATGCATCTGGCAATTGCTAGCAGTTTGAGGCAAGAGCCACGGCGATGGAGGCACAAAGTGTATGAGGCTAGTCAAGAGGATGGTCACAGCTAACCCAGGGTCTGACCTGAGCTGAAGTGCTCCATCATGGCCGCAAATATCTGTGGCCTGAGGACATTCCAGGCATAGTCATCACTCTTTGTCACCGTGACAAAGTCGGAGCCGAAGAAGACCCCGGTCACTCCGTCGATGGCGAAGAGGCGCTTTGCCAGTGGTGAGGACATGCCATCCCTTGGGCTGTCAAAGTGCGCACTCCCAGACTGCACATCACAATTGTCTCCTTTAAAAATTAAGCCAAGCTGAGCTCAAGGCACTCCTTTGAAGGTGTTGAACGCTACTTGCCAGCAATCACTTGTGGAAAAGATTTGAGGAGAATGTTCGTACCTCCATGACTTTAATGCCTGGGAGAAACATGAGGCTTGCAGGATTGGGCGTGGTACTGGTCTGTATGAACATCCCTCGCTGCTGCTGGTGCTGCATCCCTGCAGACAGGTCTGCATGTTTCAGTACCATGGACCACAAGTCCTTCGTATGCGACACAAACCAGCACAAGCCTTACCACTACACCATGCCGCAGGTCCTGTCCTTGATGGGTTGAATAGCAGCGTACTCCTCCTTCTGACAGTCTGCAGAGACAGCCCCCCTGCAAGATGGGCTGAGGAGGTGCTCGCAGCCGCCTGTGAAGCACAAACAACTTGATAATTCGGTAAAAAGGAGGCAACATGATTTCCAATCAGCAGCTTAGCAGCAGGAAGGTCACTCCGAATCTAGCATGTGAACGGAAAGATGTAGCCGAGTCACAGATGCTTACCGCCGACACGCATCTTGCTTGCATACTAGCAGAAGAAGTTGCGAAAGAGCGCTCGATTGCCTTCAATAATAGCCTTCTCATTGTGATCTGTATCGTTTGTAATTTCTTTGCTCCTTTGAGTCTGTGTGCCCAAGAAAAAGCACGTATCAGCGATGCAGCTTTCAGAGCTTGCTATTACTTCGATACACCAGATGCACTTACATTTGCAATGTTTTATGTCCAACTATCATCGTTTGATGGGAGTTCACTTTCGGGAACTTCACGTAATGGCCAGCGTGGCGCACACGTTTATGCAACGTGGCATGCCAAAGTAATGCTGACATCAGCACCAACTCAACATCTTCCAGCGTGGCGCCCATGGGGCCTGAGGCGATCCTTCAATTGAATTCACAGATTAAGATGATTGCAACTGAATTGTTGGGATGATTGCAGTTGCAATACTCATCAGATTGCTTTTCGTGCTAATGCACCAAGTCCAAAATGCAGCAGCAGCAGCAGCGTTGTGGCAGATGTGTCGAGTGGCAGAAGAGAAACAAGCCTGTCGACCTTAGTCGAATCGTGAGAGTGCAATATATTAGTGGAAATGGAATTTATCGCAGATCGTCACACGTCAGTTCCAAAATCGTTTCATTTCTCCGCACCGACTTGGGACAGCACAGCATTGGTGCTGTGCTCGACCGAGATTCCGCAAGATCATCAGATAAAGGAAATTTCATCGACACAGATGCTGCGTTATATACCACTTTAGACAGGCAGCGTTCTCAGGAAGGCGCTAGCACATCCTATGGAAGTCTCCCAGAGGGTGGCAAGCAGGCAGCACACGGGAAGGATCTCGTGAAGGATGATAACCACACACCCAGTACAGCAAGCACAGAGGTTCCTAAACTCTCAGGGCCTCCTCGCATGGTCAGACCAAGTCCACCCAGGCAGCCTTCACAAGAAGCAGGCACAGATCCTAGTAACCATCCCTCGCTCAGCGATGGCAGCAGTGCAGCTGCCACCTTGGACAGGGGTCCTGCAGTTGAGCGAGTCTACTGGACGGGGTCAGTGCTGAGCAGGGAAGCTGTTCTGGGGCGAATGCTGGTGGGCCTTCCACAGGGCGCCAGTGTGTCTCAAGTCCTGGAGGGCCAGATGTTGTGCAGCAAGCAGATCACCCGGTGTGACTTCATCCCTCTTTGCAAGCTCCCAAAAAATTGCCATTCCCATCGCATGCTGACCCAGGACCTTCTCTGCTTTCTGCTTAAAGCCAGGACCTTTTGCCAGCTAAGTTCATGCAACAAATATCGATGCCAGCAGTAAGCATTAGGGTCCAAAATGCGCAGGTTGCTGTCGTGGTTGGGGCACGAGGGGCGCTTCGATCTGGCGCTGGCAGCCTTTGACTGGCTGGACAGCCGCCCAGAGTACACCACAGCGGACCGCTTCCTCTACACCCGCCTGCTCTCCATGTCAGCGCGCCAGCCCAACGGCGCAGTCAAGGCTCTGGAGTTCTTTGACCGCATGTGCGCCGCCCGCATCCGGCCGGACGTTGTGGCTTTCAACGCTGCCATCGGCGCTGCAGGTACCAAATTAACATCTGTGTGCTGGATACAGCACAAATTGGGCAACAGGCGATTAAGCGTTGCAACTGCTTGGGATACTGATGCACATTCAAGCTCATCATATACGTGGAGGCCTCTATCGTCCTTGACACAAGAGATTGAGCTCTGGGCTTGGAGCTTGGAGCTTGACAGACAGGACAGGGGCAGTGAGGTGATATGGGGGAGTATTTCATCAGACTTACCTTGAGTATGAGCGATGGCGTGTGCGATAGGGAAGGCGGGTGACTGGGAGAGGGTGCTGCGGCTGTACGCGGACATGCAGCAGTCGGGGGTGAAGCCGGATGTGTGGACCTTCTCGGCGCTGACGGCGGCGTGCCAGGCGTGCGGCAACCGCTGGAAGGACGCCCTCAAGTTCCTGGACCAGATGGAGAGCTCAGGTGGGTCTTCTGACCGGCTGCGCAGCTGCAGAGGCTTTTCCTCCAAAGTCAAATTCTCTACCATTAAGACTTTCACGCACGGGCCTGCACACCATGAGAAGCTGTGCATGCATGCATGGCACTGTCTTGTCCAAAATTTAGGGAGGGGTGATGCAGTGCTTGCGTGAGCGAGGTGGCATGCACCAAAACAGTGACCTAATCCCCCGGACAATATGACAAAAATCTGTTTTCTCAGATTTGCTGTCTGCAAGCCAGCCAGAGATGCTTCTGAGGTGGGGAAAGTGCGGGAGCAACATTTGATACTAGGATGTGGCTACGCAGGCATCAAGGGGAACGTGGTGCTGTACACGACGCTGATGAACGTGTGCCGGCGTGGCGGGCAGCCCGAGCGCGCCATGGCCATCTTCAGGACCATGGAGACAGATGGTGTGCAGCTGGACGTGGTCAGCCCCTCTCGACCCACATTTACAGAGCTGCCCTGCCTGCCCCGTACTCACAAAAAATGTCTTGTCTCTCCAATGACCGAATCGTCCCTGGGTTCCACTCTCATGCACAACTAGTGAAGCAATGAGTGTTTTTTTTGTGGAATTGGCAAGTGTCCAGGAGTAGCAGGATGGCTGTGGGGGGTGGTGAAGACTGCGTGGCTCATGGAGTGCTGCTGGGCATGTGCAGGTGGCGTACAACCAGGCGATGGCGAGCTGCAGCTGGGAGCAAGCCTGGTCCTGCTTCAACGTCATGCGCCGCACTGGCGTGCAGCCCAATACCCGCTCCTACAACGCGGTGGGTGCCCGCTTTCCAACACACACACACATGTCATTTGGTGCCAGTGAACACTCCCCGCCTTGCTGGCATGCTGCGGGCTCTTTGCAGCAGCAGATTGAAGGAGTTGGTGTGTCGTGCCCATGTCTGTGGACAGAAAGAATATGTCGATTTGCTTGGGAAGTGAGGTTTGAGGTTGTCTCTGGTGTGCAGCTGCTGGCTGCATGCGAACGGGACGGGGAGGCAGACCGGGCGCTGGAGGCCTTTGCGCGTATGGAGCGTGAGGCAGCCAGTGAGCGATTCCTGCTCCCTTTCTCCCTTGCCTCTTGCTATTTAAGCACTCGCACATTTCCTTCTAAGGTCCGTCATGCTGCTCTGCCACGTGAGGCGCCTCTAGGTAGCAAATGTTGGAAGGTAGCCCGTGAAAAAGACATTAAGGAATGCGACAGAATGCTAGGCACAAAAACATGTGTTTTGCAAGCATACTGCAGAGTACCATGAGCACACGAGCCAACATTAGGCACAAAAATGGGGGGCGGTGGAGCACCTGACATCTTGACATGAGTCTTGAAATGCAGAAACGTACGGGTACGTGGAGCCGTCGGCAGTGACATACAACACGCTGATCAGCGCGTGCGGCAAGGCGGGGAAATATGCCGAGGCGCTCGAGGTGGCGGCCGTGATGCGCGCGCGCGGCCACACGCCCGACAGCTTCACCATCTGCTCGTTAGTCAGCGCGGCAGGCGGCGCCGGCGAATGGCGCTCCGCGCTCGCCACCTTCCAGGAGTTTTGCGCCGCCGGAGGGCGGCCGAACGCAGCGGCCTACAATGCGCTGGTGAGCGGCCGCCTTACCAGCTAGTTTCTCAATGAGATTTGACAGAGTGCACAGGAACTGCATGTACTTGTGTTGAGGTCCCAGCAGATATGCTGTGCTGGCCTGCAGTAAGCTCCTGGCGCAGTGTCATGTCGTACTGCAGGCTTTGCAGTGTGTGCCAGTAGATGCACACCCTGGGATACATGCACTCCAGTGTCGTGTCGCACCGCCTGGTCTGGCACTTGAATCACTCTCTCTTGTCCAGAAGCAAAGATTCTAGACCGGTGGTGTGACACGCAGCAATAGTACGTGTAGGAAGAGGCTTTCATGCCAATGTTACAAAGCTCTCACTTCAGGCACATCTAATGATTGTCAGATTTCTAGTCAAGCCTTCATTCCTTTGTGTGCAGATCAGAGCGCTGGGGCAGGGCGGCCAGCCGGCGCGGGCGCTGGCGGTCTTCAACGGCATGCGCAGCGAGCTGCCACCGGCACCGGGCCGGTCCCCGGCACCGCCGCCAAACGCGCGCTCGTGGGCGGCCGCGATTGGGGCCTGCCGCGCCTGCGGCCGGTGGCGCGACGTGCTGCGGCTGTACCAGGACATGTGCGACTCGGGGCTTGCCCCGGACGGGCACACTCTGCAGAGCGTCATCAGCGCATGCGAGCGCGCTGGCGCCTGGGAGGAGGCCGACGCAGTGCGTTCCCTTTTCCTCACTCAGTAGTCTGGACCTAGAATTACTGAAGCAAGAGGCTGAATAGCTCAGACCCACCTTGCAAACCACTAGTAAGCTAGAAATTTATATAAATCAAAAAGTTGAAAAGCTCAAAATAAACACCGTGCTGCTGCGCTTCGCGGCCCCTCTTCTTGCGGATTAAATAAGCGAGCTCGAGACCCATCTCCCTTCCTTTGACAGCACCGCATGTTCCCAAACACCACAAGTGCGCCATGTTGATGTGCATTTTGGCGAGCAACCTTTCAGAGGAGAAGTCGTTCTGGCGCAGGTGTTCCAGCGGATGGAACAGGCGGGTCTGCTGGCGGACATGGATGGTTTGGCACTGGCAACGAGGCGGGTGCTGTATGCGCTGCCGACACTAGTGGCAGGGCCGCTCATGACAACCGCGCATTTAGCAGTCGACTCCGGCCGCGCCGCGCGCCGGTGGATCAATCGGCCGCCGCCCGCCACGGCCGAGTGAGGGCGCCGAGCTTTTTTGTCTACCAACTTTTTGTCTCTTGTTTTTTGCAGGCTATGGTGATGGGGTCTGGTGCTAGACAGGTCTTGGTTTGCGGGTATGGATGGAGTGCTTTGTGCAAATGCATTGGTAGAGTGCTGTTGCTGAAGTTCATCATTGCTTGACGAAGATATTTGAAGGTAATTGCGCATCGCTGCAGTGAGGCTCAGTGACCAGGTTTGGACAATTTGCTTTGGAACTCTCAGATTGAACCTGGTTGATTGTGTGGTGAGGAATAATTTGTCAGATGCTATGGCACACAAGCTGTTGCAACGTAGCGTTCCTCCGCAAAGGCACAATTTTGAAAGTGTGAACCTGTCCACTTGCAATACTTGCACAAACAATTACTTGCAATTATACACTGCTCTAGTAGCTACAGATATCTGAAGTGCCATCCCGGAATTCTGAAGCCTGACACCAAATGCTCATCGGCAATTATTTATTTCCCGACAGTGCGCAGTACCACCCTGCAGTCTAGATGCATACTTCCAGTGCAAGGCTGGGTCAAGAATTCAGCAATCCAAGAACTCCACGTCGAGATTGAAACGGAGGTGCCAGCACTGCTAGCTAGAGCAGTTGGCAGTGCACAAAATCTGCATGATAAGTGCCTGGCATCAGCCCACAGTGTGATACTCATGTGCGTGCACAACGATGTTGTACACAGATCCGATGGCTGCCAGCACTCCCGCAACCCCATACACCACCATGAGCGCCACATTGAACCACAGCTCCGGGCCCTTGGGCTTTGTCGCCTGTTCACACGCAGCCAACACCGTTCTTAAACACCTTTCCAAAAGAATAAGCCAAAATTTGGCTCAGACTGCTGCTTCTTTTGTGCATGCACTGCTGCTAGGGCAAGAGTGGGCGCACCTTGATCCAAAGGGCGGGCGGCAGAATGAAAGTGAGCGGCATCAATCCCAGCGAACCCACCAGCCTGCGACAGAGGAAACAGCAGGGAGGGTCAGCGATGCGTCCATCTTGGCAATGGTAGCATGTCATCTGCATAGTGATTTGGCCACATGAGGCTGATTGCACAGCTACATCCCCTCCAGCACAAGATTTTTCCACGGAGGTGCAAGAGCAAGTGCCTGACTGCTGCCATGGGTATTGAGCAAGTAGGCGGCGCACCCCATGAGGTCGCCGAAGAATGGGATGAGGATGGCCGCGAAGCAGGTGAGTGCCACGTAGCTGCATCGCACGATCGCGCGCGTCACTATCGGCCGATCCGCCAGCCGGTGCTTGCGCGCCGCCAGCCAGCCCTCCGCCGTCTCAAATATTGGCTGCGCAAACACCTGCGCGCACACACAGTGTTTAATGCATTCCCAGGGAGTACTTAAACTGATTACAATGAGGATGATTCTGGTGTGGCTGCTTGCTGGCGAATGTATCTAAGGCAGTCCACCTGCAGCATTTTCCTGCCTGCCTGCTGGAGGAAGGCTTCAGCGGGCAATGCCATGATGGGTGCGAGGCGCTAGCTCCATTTGAGCTCTCAAGCAAGTGTCCATGCACGGAGATCGCTCCTGGTACCAAGTTGTAACGATAGAAGCCTGGATGGATCAGCACATTTGATCCTCCCCATCTTGACTTTCCCAGGCAGGCAGGACATGCAGAGGGGAGGGTGAGGAGGCTGCACCTGGTAGGAGGCTGCCAAGTGGATGACCACCATGAAATTGGCGATGCTGATGAGCCAGGCAGGCTTGCGCACGGACAGCAGCACGTCCGGGGACACCACATTCCCAAACGCCGCATACCCCGCGCTCGCCACAGGGAAATACGCGATCACTACCACCGTGTAGGCCGCACCCAGGCCGCGCATCATCGACTTGAGCGCTGACGGCGGCGTCTGCATCGTTGCCTGCACAGCATTGTCTTGCTCTTCAGCACTGCATGTTGCCTTGGACGCGTGTGGTGAGCAGCCCCTTGGCCCCAAGTAGGTCTACTGGTCGTCATTTAGCTTCTTCTTAAAGCTGCCTGGTTGAACATGCCGCTGGTGCTGGGAGGTGAAGTCAAGAATGACCCATGAAGCTCAGCGAGTCAGATCCAATTGCCCCTGCTTGAGGCTTGGGCCGGCATCTGGCAGTGCCCTCACGGCTCCCTTGCTGTGCTGAAGTCTCCCCTTGTGTCTCCCTCGGGCTCGCTAAGAAAAAATATGAAGGATTACTTGGGAGTTGGGCAAGCAGCCTCACCTGCACCTCCAGCAGGATGGCATGGCCGCCAAAGGCAAACATGATGGTGCCCAGCGCATTGAACGCTCCCAGTATGAGTGCGGCCGGGCTCTCCTGGCGTGGCCCGTAGTTGGCGCCCTCCGACCCAGCTGCCACCGATGTTGCAAATGCCAGTGTTGAGTACATCGCTGACATGGCCGCCCCCAGCAGCGATACCCACCTGCCAGAACAGAGGCAATCCCAGTCAGGTCCAGAAGGACTGGAAGAATGTTAAGAGGGTGGAAAGCCCCTTCAAGAGGATTTGGTTCCTTCCAGCATGCTGGCAGATGTGCCTCCGTCAGCGTGCGAGAATATTGGGTACACTGGAAGAGGGATTTGGGTGGAAGGCTTGGCATGGCTGCTGTGCTGTGCTCTGCTACAGGGCAGCAGGCGTGGTAGTTACCCACTCTTTCTGTGTGGACCTCATGGTGTTATGCTCAGATAGGAAGCATGAGTGTGCATTCAAGCCCAGCTGAGGAGTCAGGGCCCACCAGAGGGAGTGGAAGTCCTTTATCTGGGACAGAAACAGCTCGAAGAAGGAGAAGACAATCGTCCACCAGGCCAATGCACTAGAACAGTTCCTATCAGTCCGCCCCGCTCCCACCGCCTTGTACACCGCATTGTTGCACGTGCTGCTGTGCACTGCCTGTCAATGGGCAACCCAATCGTCTTCAAATGATTGGTCAAGACCAGCAACTGAGGTGTTATGTATTGCAAATGATTGCATGGACAATCAAGACAAGGCAATGGGGGAATGCCTGCAGGATGCTTTGGTCATGCATACTAAGAAAGAGATGCCATTTAAGATGTCAGAGCTGTAAGATGTGTATCATTAGAGGTCAAGTCAAGGCAGTATTCCTGGTTTCTGTGTGAGGCTGCAGGCAGACCTGGAGGCTCTGGCCTGCAGTAGCAGTGTATGTGATGGCCAGGCCCACCAGCACAGACCACTGGAATGGGGCAATCGCCCAATTGCCCCACTTCTCCCCAAAGATAGCCCTCCCCAGATCCCTGCAAAGCAGCCCCTCCTTGCACCTTTGACATGCTTCTCAGTGTCTCCCTTTTCACGTGAGATTGCTGTATGATACATTCTACGCAGTCAATGTTTGACTTGTAAAAGGGCATGCTGGCCTCACCTGTATCTATTATGCCTGCGGCCGTCTTTGTCCTCGTGCAGTGCTGCTAGCAGGTACCCGGTGTAGAGGCTGGTTGCTGTTGTCACCGCCAGGGCGATTACTCCCCCAGTCCACGTGAGGTAGGAGAAGGCATATGGAAGCGATAGCACCCCCACACCAACTACTGCGGTGATCGTGTGAAAAGTTGCATCGTACCACTTGCTCTGTGGTGCTGTAGAGCCTGCATTGGGCAATATGCGCTTCGTAAGGTATTTGAAGTGGGCTTAGATGTATATGAATTCCTGTGGAAGGAACCTGTTTGTGGTACTAGAGACCCAAGCTGATCAAGACCTGGTCAACCGCTGTTGATTGTGAGGTGCTCAATGACTACCTTCGTCTTGACTGAACAGACGTTTGTATGTAAATTGCACAGAACACAGGAGAAAAAGGACTCAAAGTTACCTGATGTTGACGCATGCCCGTTCTGCCTTTCAAGCTCAAATGAGAGGGGCTGATCTACAAGTCTAGTTACATCAGAGGTTGAAGAAGCCGCTGTCATTTGCCTTCGCAAAGGCGGCCTGGCTGAATATCTCCCGTCCTGGCTTTCAGGCATCCGTAACAACCCCCCGCCTCCTTTATTTCCTTCTCTTCTCAATTACGATCAATGAACTCCGGTTGCAATTTTGAAAGAAGCGGTCCAGGGAATCGATGCATTTGGAATTCATGGCTTCGCGACTCCTGGAAGCTGCGCCTTTTCTTGTTCATCAATAGCCTCCACTCTCTTTCTGATGCTCTAGATCTTTTCTTACCATACATGAAATCAGACGCTTGAGATGCGACCTTATAGCAGTCGGCATCATTTCAACAACTTCTTTGTAAAGCCGATGGCCTCGGGAAATCTCGATGCCATGATCCGTGTTGACAGCAGATATCTTAGGATGCGATCGATTTGCATCCGTTGTAAATGCAGAGTTCACTGAATTACCTCTTCCGCTTATCTGATTCTTTTTGATGAGAAAGAGACACGTTGAAGACTTGAGAAGTTCCTATTAAAATTCACAGCAAGCAATGAGCTAGAAGTCTCAATGATCCCTCTTGTATCACAAGTCTTGTAATATATCGACATTATGTCGGTTTGGAGATCAATGAGATCTTGGAATAGGGCGTGCAGTAGCTCACTTGGTTTGGCGGATTGTCTGTCATTGCTACAAAGGAAGTTCCTCCACACTCCTGGAGCAGCCTCCGGGCCTCCTGCTTTTGTATTCGACATTGACGGTGTCCTCATCAGGGGCGAGACTGTCCTGGACTCTGCCAAAAAGGCCCTCCAGCGCCTCTACACAAGAGGGGGTGAGCCATGTGTCCCCTGGATGCAACAGAAAATGAACATAAACACATGACTTCGACATTTATGATGTCCTGGTAACACTTATATTATAACACCTATATAACACCTGGTAACACCATTCTTGCACATGTCATTCGACTTCAGGTGAAACACAGAAGTATCCAATCTGCTTTTTGACAAATGGAGGAGGCGTAACAGAAGCAGAGAAAGCACAGCAGCTGTCAGCATGGCTTGGTGTGAACGTGCGCAACAATCAGGTAATAACACTGCCCGGGATTGCTAACAGAAATGATCCCACTCAGCTTTAATGAGCAAGGTGGAGCCTGCAAGTTGTCATTTGCACAACATCATGGCAGTGTATGGTGGCCAGGTGGTGCTGTCTCACACACCCTTCAGGAGCTTGGCCAAGAGCCTGGGGAGCAAGCCAGTGCTGGTGGCTGGGGTGGGCAGAGTGGCAGAGGTGGCACGGGAGTATGGATTCAAGCATGTGCTTACCACAAAAGACATTGCACTTGCTGTGCCAAAGGCAGTGCCCTTTTGGAAGGGTTCCCCAGGTAGGCTGTGCAAGATTTACCGTGCCGACCTGTTTGTTGCTTCACTGGCACACAATTGTTATACCAGATAATTCCAGAGAGATTCTAACTCAGACATGAAGCATCTACGCAAAGTGCAAATTGCAATCGCAGCCATTGGCTAGGACTTACCTGTATCCTGCAGGACATGAGCCTCCTGCATCGGGAGAATGTCCTGTGAAAAATCTAGGACTGGGGTCTCCTAAGCGCCCAATAGCAGCAATCCTGGTCTTCAAAGATCCTGACGACTGGTATCTTGACCTGCAGATAATGACAGATGTCATCCTGGGGGGTGGGCAACCCCTTTCCTGCTCAAAACATCCCATTTCCGCCTGTTGATACCCTCCAATAATTGCTAGAGCAGCCTGGATGTGGGTTTCGCAATGTGCTTTTCAATGGCAAGGCAATCATAAGGCATGCTTTTTGGGCAGGTGGCGTGCCGGGGCGGTGGAAGCCGAGTGAAGCTGACAGAGCAGCTGTGCCAGTGTATTTCAGCAATCCGGACCTGCTTTGGGCAGCAGACTTCCCGGCCCCCCGCTTTGGCCAGGGCGCCTTTGCAGCAGCTCTCAGATTGCTGTACCATCAGGTCATACTTGCTGTCATTCACACTGAACACAACATGTCAAAGACTGCCACGCTGCAGCAGACGCAGGTTGTGACAAACCTGCTGAGAACTCTCCTTGAAGTGAGCTTTGCATTGCAGACTACTGGTGGAGAACTGGAGCATCAGTACTTTGGCAAGCCCCACAGAGCCCCCTATGCATTGGCAGAGGAGCTCCTCTTGGAGCAAGCAATTCAGCTGGGCCATTTGCCAGCAAACACTGGAGCAGAAGCGGCCAAGCCAGGCAGTGCACTGCCTTTTGGGGCCATCTATGCAGTGGGAGATAATCCAAAGGCCGACATAGCGGGTGCAAATGCTCAGGGGCAACCTTGGGTGTCTGTACTGGTGAGGACAGGGGTGTTCAGTGGGGAGGACGGGGAAAATGACAGGGAACACCCAGCAGATGTGGTGGTTGATGATGTGGCGGGTGCAGTGGAGGCAGCTCTGCATAGAACTCGCAGCAGTGAGTGGCACAGCTTGCGCTGATGCCCCTGCTAGCATGTGAAACCTGAAATAGTCTGCGAATAAAGTACATTTTTCAGTCAATTGGCACGAGGAACTTAATATCTGCAAAGGTTCAAACAGTCTTAGTGACACAATAGCATATTCAATCTGCCAAGTCAGGCATTTTTATGGATCGCTCATGTGACCTTACTTGAAGCAATTTATTGCAACATATGCAGGCAACGCGCATCTTGACACATCCCTGCGTTAGTCACGCTTTTCATTGAGCGTCTGAGATCATAGCCAATGCCCTGTGATTTTCTCTCAAGAATCACTCTGAAAAATTTACTCAGAATATCCTGCTAGCATATGTGCAGCGCCGAATAAGCATATCCCAACCCTGCCTCCTGCAATCAGAATTCAATACCTCCACCCAAACCAGGTCAACAATGCCTACGCGTCATTTGCAACATAATTCTTTAGAAAAGGGTGGTTTAGGCACGACTCGGCCGTCGGCCGCCGCCGCCACTCAGGATTGAGCATTGCCGCCAACAAATCCCAGCCGGAAGCGCCGCCGGCCGCGCTGTCCAAAAATTGCACCGCACCCGCCCATCGCTCGTCGGCATCGCAGTACTCGCGCGCCGCCTCTATGTCCAGCCGGAACGTGCTCTCCAGCAGCCTGCGCGCACATTCTGAAACTTGTAGCGCAGGCGGCTTCATGATGTGGAGTCCACTTGCACAGTATTGACCAGAGGACTTTGCAGACTCGCTTTCTCCAGGCTTGACTGAGATAAGAGCATCGTCTTTTCACTTTCTTTGCTTGCGGGTTCTGTGCTTGCACGCCAAGCCTGGCAAAGACTTTCGCAAGGCAAGGACGCTTTAAATGCATGCATGCCTTTTGCGTGGCATGGGTGAGGGTTTAAGTTAATTGGCAGCATTTAGCCGGGAGAAGACACTTGAACATCATGACCGGGCAAGGAGCGCCTTTAAGCATTCTGCTTTGCATCTCATGCAACCAAGGGGATGGTCTTCAAGCATCCCTGCTTTGCATGTCCTGTCTACCTCATTAAAGGCCTTGATGTCCAGAGAAATGCAAAGAACAGCGCGGGGAGACAGGCGGCCGCACCGCTGCAGGGAAGGCGCATCGATGGAGCCGGGTTCACAAAAGGGGATGAAGGCCATGAACGCCAGCAGCAGGCCGGCCGCGTACACATCGTCGGCGATGCCGTAGTTGCGCCGCTCTGTCTCCGTGCGCGCTCCCTCCTGCTCCGCCCTCCTCCACAGCCCAGCTGCCAGCTGCTTCCTGTTGCAGCGCGCCACTTGCCTATCAGCCGTGTGGTTCCTGTGCTTTGCGGCATCTTGTTTCTGCTGAGGTGCCTGGTGATCTCCCTCAGAGAATGCTGCTTTGTCTGGGACTGTCCTCTGCTAACTTGAGCAAAGAGCATTGCAAACATGTAGCGTCCTCAGAATCCAGTCTGCTCCAGTTTGCTCTTGCTGAGCGTGCCAGTCCTGCTCCGGTCGGACACAGCAGGTGCTTGAAGACATGGCTGCAACCTTGAGAGCTGCTTCTGCAACGGTGCTGCTCGCTCGTACTACTGTCAGGGATGATGCAGACAGGAAGCAGAAATCTGCGCGAGCATTGGTGGGGGTTGGCGAGCCGCGCACAGGGGGTCTTTGGCGTCGATGCGGCCCCGCTCCCAGATGTCGGCCAGGGTGGCGCCGCCGTACAGAGCCGCCTCAGATACGTCCACTGAGAAAGCCAGGTCCCTCAGCCGCACCAGCAGCGGTCGACTGCCGGTCTCGTCCGTGCCGCTGAGGATCACAGAGGACGGTCCCACGCTCTGATGCAGCCTGTTGCGCGAGTGCATGTACGCCAGCCCCTGCTCAGCGGCACGACAGGTGCATCAATGGAGTTTACACCACTTGTCTGCATGCAGCAAATGCTGGAAGTACCCCATCAAGCTGACTGAAGATCACATGCCATCAAGGTGGTTCTTGACCACATTGGCCCAAGAACATTCGGTGGAACGTCCCCTTCACGTTGCCCAGGGACACAGCAGGTATCCAAGAAGGGGCTACCTGTTGTCTTCCCAAACCATTAAAACTAGCTTCTATGTACGAGACCAAGGAAACTGCAGTGTCCATACAAGATGACGCCATGCAGCATGGTGGAAGCTGTACAGTGCTGAAAATTGGCTCACCTTAAGTGTCTGGCGGAGGACCTCCAGAGCAAAAGCCTGCCGGCGCTCTGCGCGGCCCCTGTCAAAGACGCTGAAGAGGCCGCCTCCCAATCCGGCCTGCGACGCCTGCTGCCCCCATTGTGCTGCTGTTGTGGTGCCGTCATTCCGAAACACCAGCCACTGCAATTGACCCAATCGCATCAGCTGTCACCCCTTTCATTCTGTGATGACCGTTCTTGAAAGCACAGATGCCAATGTGTCCGTGCATGGTAATTCAGCAGGAGGGTAAAAGCACATTGCCAAGGGCAGGTGTCAGTTGTGCTCCAGGGATCTGGTCTGGTGTGTTTGGGACTAGGCGATCCAGTGGTAGGTGGATGTGGGAAAGCACCTGCTCCCCGGCTGATGCACCTGAGCGGGGCATGAATCCACCCAGCAGGGTGCAGATGTGCTGCGCCTCTTTCACAACAGCAGGTGGCTGCAGGCTGCAGTGCGCAGCCAGCTCGTTGGCCGCCATTGCATCCGCCTCCTTGCCCCCATCCTGAGGGTATGCCTGTGCAGACAGATCATCCAATTAATCATGTCAAAACAAGGGAGAATGCGCAAACATGCAAGGCAGTGCGAGCGCCAGGAAATAGGGAAGGGCTGCCTCGAGGTCAATATTCAATGCATGCAAACACACACAACACCTCATAGTGTTATGTGTGCATATGTGCCAACTTTTAGGGTGCACATGTCCTGTATGCAGATTTACAGCGTGGTGCTGGGGTTACATTACCCCTTCCTCAAGCCCTGAGAGCACGACCAACCTTCCTCTGCTTTTCATCTGCGCTTCTAGACATGCGTGGACAGCAGGGTGTTTAGCAGACACAGGAAACCCAGTCAAAAGTTCTCTGCATACCTTCAGGACAACTCGGGTTCCACCGCCGGGGCCTCTCTTCACTCGCCTGCAGTCATTGCAATAATCCATTCAGCATGCATGTCTATCCGTTTCCTGGATCCTCAATCGGAACTCCTAATTGCTGACTGCCTTTGGCAGACATCAATCTCGCGGCTCACCCTGTGTAAAGGCGGACGCTGACCCCCCCAGATGACAGCTCCTGCTTTCCACGCTGCTGTATGCTGCCCAGATCCAGCTGAGAGGCTCCCAGCCTCACACCTCCTTGCTCTGTGTCAGGAGCATAGCTGTGGGCACCCACATCATTTGTTGTCACTGAGATGTTTCCAGGAGAGTCAATTTTTGTGAAGGCAACGGGAGCACTGGACCCAGTTGCTATGACAAGAGACGCACCTCGATACATTCATAAATCCCATTGTGCCCAGGGAAGTTTCAATGACGAGGTCCTGTCACCAAGCGCATCACTGTCAGCATGAACATATTCTGATCCACTTCTTTCGATTTCTGTTATTCCAGCTGGAAAAGGATACTTCAAATGCAAAGTGTGGGCCAACTCACATCCGGATCGTAGATAATAAGTCCGCTGCTCGCAGCAACACTAAGATAGTGTCTGCGCCCAGACGCATGTCGTTGTGTGTTGCCCCAACGGCTCAACGGCTTTCTTGCCAACCACTTCCAGGACGGTTGGCACGTATGGCCCTTCAATTGCATGGCTTGATCGTTTGTTTCAGCGATACATCTTCCTGTGACATTTGTTCTCATTTCTTGGAAGATGTGATGACGTGCCTTGGTCAATGCTGACATCAGGAAAGTTAAACCTGATGTGGATCTGTGAGCTTGGATGCGCGCAGAAATTACCTGACCATCAAAGTTTTACTATGTTGCTTACATTCAAAAAATAAAGTATTGTTCTCAAGACATGCATGGTCTTGCAGCGTGAGAGCTGTCACCATGTGTCACTTGGATACTTCTGCTCATCACCAAATGCGCTGTGTGGTGCAACACGTGTTGCATTTGCTGGGTTGCATTGCTATCAAGGATCAGATCTTCCCCTCATGCAAACATAAAAAATAGGCGCTCAAATGTTGTCTTTTCCCATGCTTGGGTTCTTGAAGAGAATTACAAACACATCAGGGCCACCATAGTACTCACATGCAAAATGCATGCTACATGCAGCTCCCCAAACATTCAAATTCATTAAAACAGAAAGTAAACATAGATGTGGGCTGGTTACCAACACCCCACACTTGGAGGGCAGACCTCTGTACTCAATCGTTGTTCAAAATTCTGATCTGTAATAGTACTTCAACGGCAAGACAGTGCAACCAATACTCAACTGAGATCTCCGTATCAGTGTGCTGAAACATCACCTGCCACAGCAGTGGCAGCAACAGTACAACAAATGGGTCCACAGACGCAACTTTAGGGTAGGAATCCCAACGTGACAATACGCCATACTGCAACTTACAAGCACTGCTCTGATCTCGCAAAGGAGTCCGTACGAGCGCCTCTGAATCCACCAATAACAACTTAGAGCTCAGGCTGTTACACAAGGCCGTCCTTGAGTTTCTCATACCACTCCACATTCGCCTTTTTCTGCTCGTCGTCTGGGAATTTTTTGAGCAGCTTGTGGGCTGCATCCAAGCCCACATCATATGCATCCGAGAAGTCCTTCGCCACATACCAGGCAGTGATTGCCAGCTGTTCCTTCGCCTCGTACTCGTACACCGAGATGTCTGCAAACAGCGTGTCCTGCACGGAGACAGAGGCAACTGTCACAGCTCAGGCAACCCAACGAATTCATTGATATAGGGTCAAGAACATGACAGCCCTGCAATGCTAGTCCATCCCCTGACAGGCTTGCATGCAAAAAGCCAGAGCCCAGGAATAAGCACTTCACATCAAATGCCAAACACGAATTCAGCAGGCTGTCACTGCAGAATTCAGCAGCAAGGCTAAGAAAGTTCAAGGGTGTGAGCAACTCTGGCTTGAAAAGAGTTCCACAAGCTGTCATTTAGCAAGGCTTGCTAGATTAAACACACAGAAGAGCACACCCCGCCAGGGAAGGGCATCTCGGCCGCCTGGCGCGCGTAGTCGAAGGCGGACACCTGTTGCTGCATGCGGCACACCACGGGGTCGATATCCCGATGGCACCACCTGCAAAGAATATGCTTACTCAATTCATGACATGCCAATCACTACACTCGACTCACCCACCCAGGCCGATGCTGAGGGCTTCGGCACGCCAATCCAAAGAGCCCAAACACAGCTCCTGTCAGTGACCCACGGATACACACCCTTCGCCACATATATACACACCCACTTAATGCTCTCGGTGTTGGTCAAGGTCTCCTCAGCCACTTGTGACCCTGGCAGAGTCTTTGCAAAGGCAGAGCAGAAATTGTTAGCGCAGAGAAGGTTAGCGCAGTAACAGAGAGTCAGAGGCACACTTGTCACGCATCCACTCGCTATGGCGAGACAGCTGCATCAGCGGCTCTGCGCGCTTTGGGTACAGCGCAAGCGCAGCCAGCAAGTCAGGGACGGGGTCCACTGAAGTGTCGTTAGCCGGGTCCAGCCCCGGGTCGGCCGCCAGAAGCCGCATCATCATCTTGGCCTGCGTGCATGCGACAGCAGCGTCGCTGAGCCATCGTTGCATAGATCAGGTGTCTTTGAACTGTTGGAATTTTTGCATGTATACTTTTATATATATATATTTGAGACCTAATAATCCGTGACCAATACAGTGCAGGGATGACTCGGAAGGGTGGAGAACAAAATGGAAATTCTGCTTTACAGGTGCTTGATGTTGCGCATGTAGACTCACTCAAGTACTCCCAACACCGTTCTCTCTGCTTGCAAGTGTCTAGTCCTCCCTTTTGCTGTTGTTGGCACACATGCAATCTCCCGAAGCGAATAATACAAAATAAAACGGAGAAAGATCAAGACAGGACAATGAATGGGGGCCGCACCCGGCGCAGGTGGGACTCGAAGACTTCCTGGAGCCAGCCGCGCATGTCGATGCGTTTCTGGTAGGTCGCCAGCGCCTGCTCGGTCTCGCCGATGAGCTGGTACGTCTGGCCCAGGTAGAACACAATGCGCGTGTCCTCCGGGTGCTTCTCATGCTCCTTTGTCAGCAGCGGCAGGTCCAGCTGCGCATGCATGCCATGTATACTTGTCAGCTGTCACATGAAAGAGATTCAAATCACCTCTGCCTGCTGCCGATATCAAGATGTTGGCAGAACAGGCCTTGATCTTTGTTCTTGCTCACGGCTTTTGCAGCAGGACTGGGAGATAGTGGTCACACGGCAGGCTTGGGAAAGCCAAGAATGGGCAGAAGAGGGAAAATCGGGTATTGCGCAGGGGAGAAGATGCCAAGGAGCAAGTTTAGGGCAAGTGGCTCACGTTCTTCCAGCGCTCGGAAGACTTGCTGTGGGTGATGGGCAGCGATTGAATAATGACATCCCTTAACTGGATTACATCATCGATCCTGCCCACGTTCAAATACTCCAGCCCACTGTGCCCCGGCACCTGTGAAAAGCACCCAGAATTTCATTAAACACATTCAATGCAGTACAGTACATATCTTTATCAACGTTGCCAATCACAAAAGGTAAAACATGAAGGCTGGTTCTCAGTCAGGTACAAGCGACTTGCAAGACATACGGCCAAAACACAGCAAAAAAGTGCATCCAGACTGCAAAAGACTATGGCAATGGTACAGCTGAGGGGTGTGCCTTGTCAGCATGGGGCTCCCTACCTCGTGCACAGGGTACTTGTAAAGCCAGCCGCCAGGCGCTCCCAGTCCAGCCGTAGGGAACACACGGTTTGAGAAAAATCCCATATCTCCCATCTTGAACCACACCTGCCACACAAGCAATCCAGCATCAGCATCACTTTCAGGGAAACAGGTGATTTGGCAACCTCCAGCGCACATCCTCGTGCATGTGCATCTGTCAGCTATGCCAGCGCAGCATAGAAGCCACGTATAACACGAGGCAATGTTACTTTCAGGACATTCTGGGGAAAGCTGGACGACTGTGAATTTTTTTGGAGTTCTGAAGAGCAGATAAATAAAGGAACAGCACTTGAGGCCGACCTTGACGCCCTTCATGCATTCCGGGATGCTGCGCTCGTGGCACTCGGTGACCATTCGGTGCGCCAGGTTCCGCAGCCGCCACGCGTCCACCACCGCAAAGTCAGCGTCCAGCATGAACGCGTACGCCGTCTTCTGGCCATGCGCCTGTGCGCAACAGCACAAATTGCAAGTCAGCCTATGCGCCCACCTGCTGGAAATACTGCGCTGACAAGCACCGGAGCCAATGTGGCCTCCGCATGCTGCAACGCTGTGCACACAGCCAGAGGATCAAGCAAGGAAGCTACTGAAGCTACTGAACATGAATATTGGTGAGAGTGCAAACATGCCAATGCTGTTGCCGGGATACTGGGCCTGTCTTCAAGCAGGATATGGGCACATTGCAACCCAGGCTGCGCAGTGCACCTTGAGAGCGTAGTTTCTGGTGGTGGAGAAATCTACGAAGGGCTCCGAGAGCAGCTGTCCCGGCACGTCGGCCATGATCTTGCTAATGGTGTCCTGCGTGCCATCTGTGGAGCCTGTGTCAACGATTGTCCAGAAGTCGATGTCGTGCTTCACACTCTCCAGCGTCGCCGCGATCGTCGCGTTTTCATTCTTCAGGATCATGACTAAGCCCAGCAGCGACGGCTCCCCGGAAGCCGCCGTCGGCCACGCCCATGCCGGGGCAGCTGCCGGGCAGCTTCCCCCTTCCTCCCTCTCCTCGCCGCCATCTTCGCCGCCCTTGCTGCCGCACGCCTCCTCGCTCAACTGGATCATGACAAGATTCCCTCATGCATTGTGCATAAGTGAGATGCAGATTTATCCTTCTCCTCTCAATCTCGTCCGTCTACATAAGCTCCCATCTGCCCTTCGATGAATCTCCCCTCTCTTGCAAAACACATACATTAAAGTCTCATAGCTCAAGGCAAATTTTGCTCCAAACTGCTGGTGCTCCAATGAAGACAAAACGGACCCTTCCTTCCTGGGCAGGGAAATCACTGGCACAGCACGGCACTGACAAAATGCCTTGCTATATTCCTCTTGCAGACGACATTTCCCACAGTGGCGAGGCGCAGGTGTCACCTGCGGGGTATTGCGTGGGGCTGTCCGCTCTGAATTGGTCAACGCTTTCTCTAGGGCCGTCTCCAGAGCGGCATAGGCATGCGCCACTTTGGTCTTCACCCGCGCAAGGGGCAGCACCAGCCGCTCCACATCTTCCAAGTAGGGGAATCTGCCCAAATGCAAGTACCTTCAAATGTACATGCGTGATGTCCCAGCCTTGCAGTTTTATTTTGCAGGTAGTATGTGTAAATCGCAGCACTAAGGCACATTCCTTATCCTTGCTGACAACTTCCGTGTTCACAATCCTTGAATGGTGCCATGCATACAGGCCCAGAAGGGAGAAAGAGCTTGAAGGCCCCCATGCTGGTTGATATCTGATGGTCAAGCATGTGCTGAGATGCAAGAATGGTAAGTTGGCAGGCACATGCTTTGGTTCAATGCTGAGGGAGGGTCGCGCGGGCACCTCTCTGCGTCGGTGGCGTTGGCAAAGACCAGGATGCTGGGCCGCTCCCTGTGCACCTCAAAGGTGGTGTCTGTTGCATTTTGGCTGTCAGGGAAGAAGCGCACGACGGGTGTATCCACTCGGGCCGCCCAGTCCGCCACTGCACAGCAGCCAAGGTCCCTCAAGCAGCATGATCCCAAACGAGGGTTTGTTGGCGCCTTGCCTTGGCCAGCTCGCATTGAGGTGTGATTGCTTGCCACCACCCAGGCATGTACTAGTCCTTGCTATCTCATGATATATGCTGCAGATTTATCAGCAAAAGAAGGTCGCGTGAGGCTCAGGACAGGCAGAGGTAAGGAATTGTTGATTGCTTTTCAAGGCAGGCTTGCTCACCAGTGTGGGCTGAGATCCCGCTCGCCAGAATGGCATCATACTTGGGGGTGACCAAGTCGTCCTCAGTAACCAGCGCGCGCCAGTCTGTGCCGGGTATGTTGACTGATTTCACTTCCACCTGGTGATCTCGCCTCTCCAATGACTTGGCCACGTCTCTCATGTCATGGTAGCCAGCGGGGAATGTCTCCCTCAGCTTCATGACGACAGCCAATTTGTATCCCATGCAGAGGCTGGCATGCTGAGCCAGGCAAACTACAGCCAGTAGGATCCATCGTTGAGGGCTCGCCTGCCCCAGTGACCTGGTCATGGCTTCCTGTGCAGGCATCAGCAGACCTGGTGGCATATGAAACCACGAAAGTGGACTGTGTTTGTAGACAGTGGCGCCTGTACCTGTTGGAATTTGGTAATTCGTTCGATATCTCGCGCTCAGCTGACAGGCTAAGGAACAGAAACACACCTGAGACATTTGGTCGGATCTGCTTTGTGCCAGGGCGTGCCGATTGAAGCGGGTGCTGAGAATTTATTGCTGAACCAACGTAAGTAGCACGAGCCCCACTAAAACATAGCGATTATTACATCGTGCACAGACGTGTGGGCAGCGTCACATGCAAACCGATGCTCGGCCGAGCGCGGTTTTTCGGCAACAGTTGTCAATGGAAACTCAATTTTCCAGGTGATTCCAGACGCTAGTTTTGAGACTTGATATCCCAGAACGATTCTGAATACCCGAATTGAGGCTGGGTCACTTGCGCGGCAATCGACGTGCACTGGCAAGGGTCGTCGACGTAAAAGGCACTCCCGCGCCTTCCACTTTTGAACATTGGAAAAGTTGGAGATTCCACCGCCAGAGGCCCGATGGCGACGGAATTGTAAGCATGCTATGGCCATCAGTCGGGGCATCTCTGATCATCAGATCAGCAACATATAGCGTTCAGATAGGCAGGCGGCACCGAACGAGGAGAGCTCCATTGTATTGCCGAAAGTTGAGAATGCCAAGTGCAGGCTCTTCAAGAATGATTGTTCCATAATTAGTGTTAGCCATTCTTGAGGGACACCTGAAACCAAGACAAGAGAGATCCACTCGCCACTAATGGGATCTGGTGATGGCCTTGCATGGGCCTCAAATCTTCTGGGTCTTGAGCTGCACAGGCTTGATCAGGTACCAACTCTGGGTTGCTTCAGTTGTGTTATGTTTGAACCCTACTAAGCTGCCAACTGATCACTGGAATTACACTTTTGCAGCTTCAAAGCGGTGCTGTGTACCTGCTGATTCTTGACGCCTTCCACGCCAACTGTGTGGCTCTCAGCAAGGTGATGGAGTGATGCATCTGAAAATCTGCATGTCCTTCTCGATGCGACAGTTGCACTTTAAGGTTCTTGCACTTTCAATGAATGCACTGGCAATGGGGCTCTACCATTCTCTTGTATACATCAAGATGATGCCCTGCCACAGCGCCATCAACAAGGAATTGAGTCTGCATCTGCAGGTATCGCTGGGCTCCAGATACGAATATGAGTTCGTGCACAACTACAGAATTCTGAAGTCCACTTTTGAGAGACTCAATGTCGTCAAGGTAAGCTACCATCAACACACCAATCCTGAAGCGTGCCTGGCGCCAAACTGTATGCAATATAAGCGCGTTAAATTTTAGAATAGTGAACCAGGGAACCTGATTGGAACACATGGCTGCAGTTTGTGGATCGGCAGCGGCTCATGTCATCTCCAGAGCCGCATGAGGCGCTCTTGAGGTGGTTCCATCAGCGGTATGCCGGTGAGTCACCCCTGGAGTCATGAAGAGGGGCTTGCACGTCTGCAATATTTTCTGTTGATGTCATGGTTGTTGTCAAGGATGTGCAGCGCACGCTACTAGATGCAATGCGGAAGCTCTACCCACACATAATATATGCTGTCCTCCGATAAGTAGACCAGCCAAAGGTTGTGGCGTGTGCAGATGTGCCCGTGCGAGCCAGCTATGATCCTGTCAAGCAGAGACGGGCCACGCAGGGTGGTGACATCAAGGCTATCCCCGTCCCTGTGAAGACCGGCAAGGTGTCCACGCCCATGGCAGGTAGGCTCTTGGGAGCCAGTTTTGCATGTTTCTGCCTTGCTTTTATAGTACAGTACACGCCAACAAGCACTCTGTGCCTGTGCAGATATCGGAGGGAGGGCCATCAAGCCGTCCAGCCTTCCAAAATCCAACAAAGGTGCGTTGCCCTGATAGCCTCAGACAATCGTAAAATATCACGAAACAGCTCCTGTCAAGCTTTATGCAAACCTGGCAATCTTACTCTGACAACTGAAAGGTGGGAATTGTTACAATGTGTTGTGCAGTGCCTCGTCTGGAGCTGCGCAAGGCGGCTGTGGGCAAGGCAGGTTCGCCGCCCAGGGGCGGCAAGATGCCCTCCCCGCCCCGGCCGACCAAATCGGCCTCGCTCCCCAAAGCCGGCTCACCGCCAAAGGCCGGCTCGCCGCCAAAAAGCGCGCGCGGCGGCTTCCGGCTGGCTGCCCTCAGCGCCGCGGTAGCTTCCCGGGCCGGCGCCAAGACCCCCCGCCTGCTGCTGGCGCGGACCCCCCGCAGTTCCACCGAGGGGCCCATCTCGGCTCGGCGTACCTCCCCCAAAACCTCTCCCACCGGGGGAACTAAGCGAGGCTCGCCCCCTCATCGGCTGAGCATATCTGTGGACGCGGCCGCGGGTGCCAAGCTGGGCGGGGTTGTTTTCAAGGTGTCACCCAACAGCGGTGGCCTCACGCAGCGCACCCCCCGGCTGTTCCCGGCCCAGCTGCCCACTCCCCGCCAGCTCAGCAGCGCCTTCCGTACCCCTAGAGGTGTGTCTTTTAATTCCACTGGACCCTAAGGCGCCAGCTTGACCTGCTGAACATGAAGGCACCTGGAAGGAAAGGCAGCATGCATGGGCTCACTCCAAAAGAGTTTTCCCCCTGCCAAACTCACAACAGACCCAGGTGCCTGTTGCCTCAGATGATATATGTTGCGAAGTCAGCGGACCAATGAAGAGAAATGCAGGTTGGGGCTGAGGAAGCCACAAACTTGCAGCATGCGGTAAGGCAATTGAGAGCGTGGGCTGCTGCATGCTCAGGGTTTGGAGGCACTCTCCCCACGCCCAGAGGGGCAGTGTCGGAGAGCAAGGCAGGTTTCAGCCACGGCACGATTCCCCGCAACTCCCTCATGCAGCCGCGCAGCACCGGCAACAGCGCCATCCCGCGCCTGCGCTCCCCGCCTTCCGCCGAGAAGCGATCTGCAGCCGCCACCAGGCCCAGCCAAGTCCCGGTACTTCCCATGCCTCCCCTGGCTTCAACCATTCTGCCACTGAGACAGCACTGGCACTTTAAGACATGCATCGTTTGGAAGGGAATTGAGGCGGACAGGATATGACAGTGAATGATTGCAGTGGCAAACACTTCAATGGTCTCATGAAAATTAAAGACACATTACTGAAGCCTCTAAACATGGGCAAGGTATGAGGCACCTCAATTCGCCCTGCAGATGCTGTCATGGCTCCGCAAGGCCGCCCAGAAGCTTTCCCAAACGGCCAGCAAGGCGCCCGAAATCACCGCATCCCCGTACACTCCGGCAGAGGCCTTTGCGCCGACGCTGCAGCACCTGACGCCCAAGCGGCCGCCGACAGACACCGACGCGGTGCAGCAGTGCCCGCGGCCCCCCGCGGACGTCCCCCTGATCACCGCCATTGCTGACATTAGCGCTGCCGCTGACGTCAGCGGCACCAACAGGTCATCCCCGCCCGCTGACATCAGCGAGCCGGCCCCGGCCCCAACCGCGCCGTCGCCGGCCGTGCAGCGGCTGCGCGCGCTGCGTCAGCGGGCGGCCAGCCCGGAGGCGGCGCACAAGCGCCGCTCTGCGCTGCACGCCGCCGCGCCAGACAGCGCCAGCTCGCTGAACAGCGCAAGGGGCGCTCGCGGCAAGGACCAGGCCGCGCGGCGGCGTACCTCCCTGGCCGGCATGGATCTGGGCGCCATATTGCTGTCGCCTGACAAGGCCGCCTGCCTCGCCTTTGCCTCCACCAAGGTGCGCCATACTTTCCCTCCACAGCCGCCCACAGTGTGCAGCCATCCGCGAGTCTGCACCGATCATGCATCGATCAGCTACCCCGGACCTCCCTGCCTGCCATGAATGTTGTCTCCAGATTCCTGATGTCCGGTGTGCCTTGCTTGAGCGCCTGTCTTGTGACGAAATCAAGGAGGCTGTCAATGGCAGCCTGCCAACATCTATTGCTGCCGCATGCACAGGCCCCGCGCAATCTTGAAAAGTAAGAAGTGCTAGTGTTGCACGAGGAGCACTGGTCGCACAGTCTTGAGATGAGGCGAAAAAACAATGATATGTGGGGAGCACTAAGGGCGCAAATGGCTGCTTGCAGATTGAGACGGCGGACAGCATCGCGCAAGCGGCGGCCACGACCATTCTGCGCGCTATCCCGGAGCTCCAGCTGCTGCTCAAGGACATCGGCAGCTCCAACCGCGACGGGTGAACATCTGTCAACTGCCCCCAAATCCACCCCATTCACTGCCCGCAGTCACAGTCCCACAGGAAAGGCTGCCCTGCAATAGCTGGCCATTTAGCCTTCGTAATGTTTATCTATTGTCACCCGCGCTCTGGACCACGGCTTAAGCTAGTATTATGTCATTTAGAGGTTCAGACTTTTCTTGGTCGGTGGGGTTGAGATGGCTGTGGCGCATCTTGCAGGTACCTGCACCGGGGCAAGCTGCGGTGCCGGCGCTGGATGGTGAGCGCCATGATACCCCGCACTCGCGAGCTGCTGACCCACGTTCGCCAGCTCAGCCAACTGGTTGTGGATGACCCTGGCGCCCGAGCGCGCGTACGCAGAGCCAAGCGCCTGCTCAAGGTGGGCCCTTCATTACTCTTGAAGCTCGAGAGTAAAGTGCATTGCAGGCGGTTTTTGGCTGTGCATACGTCCTAATCCAGACACCCACCTGCTTCGTGCTGCAGTGCTGAGACTGTATTAGCTGAAGCAAAGCCAAGTGCTGCGATGCAAGCGATGCTACTGCTACACTGCATGTGCATGGCACAAGTAAACGCGTTAGGGGCTGTAATGTCAAAATAAGCAAATTGGAGCTTGGTAGGTCCAACTGCAAAGTGTTCATGCTTCATGCTGCGCTGTGCAGGAATTGGCGTCGGCGGAGCAGTCTTTTGCGGACGTGTGCGACCAGATCGCCAAGGCGGAGCGCTTCTTCCCTGTGCCGGGCATCGGCCATGGCGAGCACACCGCCCGGGACTCTGCTGCAGACGGTGCGTGCACCCACTCATCACAACCTAATGCAGTATATGCGCATTGTGTCAAATATCTGCATGGCACACTCAAAGTGTTCAGACCTTACTGCATGCCCGCTCGGGTTGGGGACATCTGATCTGGCAGTATTAAAAAAAGCCTCTGCTTCCTATCTGCAACGTGCACATTCTTGCAGTCCCTATCTGTGCGGCAACATGGTCTGCACAGCTTGTGTTTGAGTCCCTTGGTGAGTGACCTCACGTGGGAGCGTGTAAACAAGGGGTGGGCTGTGGCGGCTGTGCAGGCAAGGCGGGTGCGCGGCAGTTGGAGGTGAGCCTACGTGCGGTTGGCGGGGCAATGCAGGACCTGCAGCAGCTCTGGATTGAGCTGGCCCCCCACTCCCCCTGGTGAATCTCCCCGCCCAATCCGCCTGTCTTCAAGCTAAAAAGCAAACCTCGTTTCAAGTCTGTTGGCACAGCACCTTTTGGCGCTGGCGTTTAACATCTGAGGGTTGTGCAGTTAGCTTAGCATGTCATGTGAAAGATACCTCCAATGAGAGGTCATCTGAGGCATTAGAGTCCAGAGGAACATAGGAAAGCTAAAATCACCATAATATCTGTGAGATCTTGCTGCTACATTTCCCGCTCAGTTGGGAGATATTAATTGTCCTCCATAGAACTGCATCAAAAATTGCTGTGAGTAATAGGTTGCCCAAGCAGAAATGCAACAATGGCTGATGAACCAATGCTGACCGTCAAAAATCGCTGAGCAGGGCCAGCGCTGCCAAAGCAATCAGGCTCTCTCCGAGCGTGCGCCTGACGGATGCCAGAGGAAGCATCCCTGCCAGCCTGGCCAGTGACATCACCGGGGATGTCAGCGGCGAAGATGACCTCAGCGACGACGACGCCTGCAGCAATGCGAGCGAGGATGCCTCACCCGCTGCCAGCCCCTCGGATGACTCAAGACCCGCAGAAGATCTCGCGCCAAGCCCAACAGCGAGCAGCCCAGCCAGCATCACAAGGACATCAGAGCGCATTGCCACAGGCCCAAAATTAGCGCTCGACCTTGGCAAGGTGCAAGTCAGCGGATACTCATCCAGCGAGGACGCAGCTGCGTCACCAGAGCCCGACTCAATATGCTCTAACAAAGCCCCACTGCCGGACACAGCCACACCGACGAAGCTTCCGGCCGCTGCCGCACCGCAGCCGCCGCCGATCCCTCAGGCGCAGCAGCAGCGCTACACGGCGTCGATCCAAGATGAAGCCGGTGAAGCCGAGGGGATGACAACGCCCCCGCGCGCCGCCCGCCCCGGCCGGCCGGAGACTGCGCCAGTCGCCGGCCGTGCCGCGGCCGCCGCCGCGCCGTCGGGAGGGAACAGCGCGGCCGGGGAGACGCGCCAGCCGGAACCGCCGGCGCGCAAGCCGACGCGCATTCCGGAGTGGAGCCCCTGCAGCACCCTCAGCAGCAGCGGCAGCAGCTCGGCGGCGTACTCTGGCAATCTGAAGCTGCCGGGCAGCCGCGCCGGGTCCCCCAGCACGGTGCTCACCCCTGAGGCGGCCCTGAGGAGTGCCAAAACAGGCGGCACAGCCTCCGCCGACAAGGCCCGCCGCAGGGGCGTGAACGCTGAGCTGGCGCGCTTCTTTGGCTGCTCACCGATTTTGCAGCCGCCAACCATCAAGCTGGCACGTAACAACTCCGCCAGCCCACCACCGGCCTCCGCCACGGACGAGGTGAGCGTGCCTTGTTACATGGCCTGATTGATGAGCGGGGCTGAAACAGGGGAACTACTATGCAAGCTTGAGATTTGAGGCCCCAGGATTACTTTGTCCCAGAGCATAAAGCCATGTGGGGAGGAAGTTGGCTACTGAAAGAGATATCACACCACTGGGGTGCTGCAGGCAGCACATTGGGAATTTATCTGTGTGTGTGGGTTGAAAAACTGTATGTGTGATGGTGTTGCAGGCAGGGCAAGCACCAGTGAGGAAGGTGTCATTTCCGAGCGGCCACAAGTATGCCGGCCAGATCAGCAACGGCACAATGAACGGCCTTGGGGTGTACGCCTTCGACAGCACCCAAGCGCGCTACGAGGGAGAGGTACTCCATACGACCTCATCTTATGCTCACTCCACCAAAGCTGTCTTCAGAATGCTTGAACTTCTTGGGTATTCCATGGAAAGATGTGGATGGCATGGCCGCATCAGTGGTTCATGAGAGGTAAAATTCTGGGTTGTGGGTGTTGCGCAGTTTCTGGACGGAGCCTTTGAGGGGCTCGGGGCGGAGACATTCGCGGATGGCATGTATGTGGGCTCGTTCCATGCCGGCTTGCGCCACGGCCTCGGTGAGCTTCAGCTCTCCACTTCTCCTCGCTGTTGCTACCCTCTTCAATATCCCCATCCAGCCAAAGAGGAAGCTGTCCTCAGCTTTTCAACATTGCTGCGTGCTGCCGCGGAGACAACATGACAGCAGGGTTGAGATAAGATGGCTGGCATGGCCAGGGGTGTGCCACTACCGCAATGGGGACTACTACGAGGGCGGCTGGCGTGCTGGGTTGCGCCACGGCATGGGCATGCAGCAGTGCACCGACGGCTCCAACTACGTGAGTTCCCCCGAACTCATTCTCATTCTGCCCTGCTTCACCTGTTCCACTGCCTGATCTCCTTCCTTGCAAGCACTCATGAATACTGGACTGGCATTGCTGAGCATCAAAGGTCCTGCATTGAAATTGCCTTGTTTCCTCTCGTACATTGATGTGGGTTCCCAAACAGCTGACAGACAGCAGGCAAGGTCGAGATTTTGTGCTGGCGAGTGCAAGATTGCTGAAGCAGGGGCAAAGCCACCACAGCATTATGCTTTTGGGGTGGGCTGAAGCAAGTCTGGGGTGGATTGCGCAGGTGGGCGGGTACTGCGCGGGGCAGCGGCGCGGCTGCGGCATCTACTCATTCCCCAACGGCGACCGCTACGAGGGCGAGTGTGCGGCCGACGCGCCGCACGGCCACGGAGTGTACCGGTTTGCGGCCAGCGGCGCCGTGTTGGAGGGCTCCTGGGACTCCGGCGCCAAGCACGGCTGGGCTGTCGTCACTGTGGGCAGCCAGCAGTCCTACGGTGCGCGCCCCTTTGTGCAACTACCCCAGCCGCATGTGAGCCGGGGCTATTGGAAACCTGACAGATTGCCTTCTGTCAGGTTTCCTGAACAACACACTGCAGCCCCACAGAACAATGGCGCGGGCCATTCTGCTTACCTCCAATATCCTGTCTATTCTTCATTGCATTTTCATCGTTCCAGGACCTTGCATGGCGTCACGGTGACCTTGGGCAATACTTGAGAGAGTTGAACTGGACCGCGCAGGGCGGTGGGAGGCCGGTGTGCTGGTGAGCCTGGCGCCGCTGGAGCCGGACGCGGCGCTGGAGGACGGGGAGGAAGCTGAGCTGGAGGATGACGAGGCGGAGGCGCGCGACGTGGCGGCCGAGACGGCGCGCACCGCCCGGGCTGCCGGCCTGCGCGCGATCAAGATCGCCGACGACCACTGGCGCGCTGCCGGGCCCATGCAGGCGCGCCCTCTCCGCTCCCCCCACCCGAATATTTTTGGTATCAGTCTCTGATCGGATCTTGCTTGTCGAAAAATTATTTTATATGACATGCTCGCAGTCTGTCTCGCTCATTCTTATCACAAGTGATTACTCTGTTTGAAAGCGAGCCCGCTTGAGGTGGGTTATTGTCAGCTGAATTTGAAGGAGGTAGAGAACCTGTCGGCCCTTAGGTGCATGGGTTCAGCCTGCCTGCTCACGCTTCGTCTGTCTCTTGACATTCAGTCAGGATGACTGCATCAATGTCGTGCTTGAGGATGGTGCATTGCTTCAGCGATTGGCGCAAGGAAGCATATTGGTACCAACTCCAGCTCTATACAGCAAGCTCAATTTTTTGGGATGAGCTTTTTAACTTTGATCTTGTGGTGCAGATGGAGCTGCAGGATCTGCTGCAGAGGGCCCAAGCAGCAGCAAGGACAGCAAGACAGCTTGCCAAGCCGCTCATGAAATGAAGTAACACAGCCGTAAACCAGCGAAAAATTGGTTGTCAAACCAGGACTATCAGATTGAGGACTTACCTCCATTTTTCATCCTCATGTTTTGGGCCATTCCATTTTATTGCATGTTGGCACGTTGCTCGCATGGTGTACACACCGCTTTATTGGAGTTCAGTGACTGCGTGTCACAGACAATTCCCGAAACTATTGCATGACAACAATGTTGCTAGGTAGAAAGGTGGTTGGGGGACGGTATTGTGTGGGTGCTGTGTTAGGATAAGAGAAGCTGCAGGCGGGTGATGAAAGCATTGGAAACTAGCTAGTGCCCCTTCGGGAAAAAGTAGATTTCACCATTGGGTAAGTTTACCTCTAAGTTGAGAGTTGTCGCGCCATCAAACGTCAGTCTATACTGCGGCAACAATTGCTGAGATTCCCAGGGGAACATTATGAGCAGCTGTTGGAGTGATATAGATTCCCATCTAACATTAGCTGCTCTGCACAGATGTGTCAGCTCAGGCCTGCACATATCTGTACGTCCTGCATATGGTAACAATTAGACTGTGGTTATTGGCTTGGGAAGTTCATCAATCTCTCAAGACTAGTGTCTATATGCGTTATAATGTGCCATGCCAAACCTTCTCTGCAATGTAAAGGAGGTCATCGGGCTATTGAGTGACTGGTGTATGGACGGATTGGCACATGGTGCTCAGCCAATTGGCACATGATCATGATTTCATGAATTCATTCTGCAGATACAGCAAGCTTCAGAAGTTGCACTTGCTTCGAGCTGTGTCAGGATAGCATTACAATGACTGGATGTGGCTGTGCAAAATGTAAAGGCCTGCCAATCTACAAAAAACGGGTGCACCATGCGTGTGACTGTTCTTCAATAAACACCTCCCTCATCCATTAGACATTCACCAGACATAAAGCTGCCAATATGCTACAACGCGTGCTAACTATTTATAGTGTACACATGTGCAGCAGTCCACACATACCACAAACTCTAGAGCCGCCGACGGCATTGCAACGTACCAATCAACAGACAAGCAAAGTTGTCCAAACTGCCCCCGCCCACGGCATTTCTGCCCGCCAAAAGGTGGAACAGGCCCTCGTCATGCAGGAGCGCCCAGTGTCCATAGACACCTCTGAAGCCAAGCAATTCACCTCCTACTCCCAGTCACCACCCCAGTCCTCATCCACATCGGACTCACCACCCTCAGCAGCCGCAGCATCCTCATCGCTGATCTCCAGATCTTCATCCTCATCCTCAACAATGCCAGGCTTCTCAACAGCCGCTGCTCCTGCCGCTCCTGCAGCTGCCGTTGCCAGCTTGATAGCCGGCACCACCGGCGCAGCTGTGTTCTTGTCTGCCGCAGGCTTGCCTGCTGCTGGGCTGGCTGCAGGAGCGTCCTCCTTGCTCGAGGGAGACTCGCCGGAGCCCTCTGCGGTGTCTTCCTCAGATGTCTCTGCAGGGACACATGCATTCTCTCAACTTTATGCACCTTGTTCCTCATAAGGCCAGAACATTCTGCATGAGATGAGACCACAGCATAGGCTACACCTGGTGCGTCCTTGGATCATCATCTGGAAATGTACACTGGGGCTCATCAGAAGAATTCAATGTGGTGCATTCAGGATTGCAGCTGACAGCGCACCTGGTCTGGGAGGGGTGGCAGGTGTCACTGGGTTGGCCACGGCAGGCTTCAGATTGGACACGATGGGTGACGAAACCTCGCCTTCGTCGGGGACCGATGCGGCCTTTGTGGCAGCGGCGGCGGCGGCTCTGGCCGAGGGAGATGTCACGACCGTCCAGGGGTGCGCGCCGTTGGACTCGTCTGACGCGGTCGACGTTTCCACATCCGAGTGCTCGTCGCCTCGCTGCATCACAGCCGATTTCTAATTAATACTCAGGGGCCGAAAGATGCGACCTGCATTTTGCCAACAAGCAAGCGTGCAAAATTCACAGCAGTGTCAATATTACGCACAGGAGCCGATGAGCTATGGGAGTGGTCCGTTTGTGGCAGAAGATCCAAGGCTACCTTGACAGCCACCGGAGAGGAAGATGTAGACCCCTTGTCCTCAACTCTGGGAGACACAGGCTTGACGCTGACGGGAGGTGGCGGGCTGCTCTGCGTGCCCACGCGCACACCATCCTGCAGCACAACTTTCATTCAATTCCTGCGGGATGCAATCACCGCCAATAATGTCATGAGGATCACACTTTTTGCAACAATCCTGCGGCTGAAGCCCAGGACCAAGACCCAAAGCAGATGCCTACACACCTTTGCGGGCGAGGGCACGGCGGTGAGAGCAGGTCTGGGGGAGGCGGCAGGGGAGGGAACGCGCGGGTCGTCGTCCCAGGCCACCTCATCCTCTGCGGCAGCGCGCGCACGCTGCGCCACTGCCACCCGCTGCTCGTGCTTCTGCTGCAGCTTGTGCAGCCTGCGCAGTTCTACTTGTCAGAACACGCAGTACTTTAAAGGAGCCTCTGCCACAGATCAATCAGCCAGGTGCAACAGGCAGATGATGTCACCTCGCTCGAGTGGCAAATCGTCATGCATAAATGCCAGCTCGACAGCTAATGTCAACAGAGTACTCACGAAAAAAAGCCTTGCACTCCCACACAAATGTATAAATGTAACAATCGCTGCAGCTCCGCAGGAGACGCCAGGAGAACAGAGGGGCACGGCACAGATGACGATGGGGTCGCACTGGTAGAAGTAGCGCGTCCAGAACTCGTCGTACTGCACGATGAGAGGCACGATGCGGGCCTGCAGCTCGGCCATGAATGCGTTGTCGGCGATGATGGCGTCGATGTCGGGCTTGCGCGCGGCCAGGTCGAAGGCCGCCAGCCACGCAGCATAGTCGGCCGCGTCCTCGGGCTCGTCGCAGTACGTGGACGAGTTGCGCTGCATCGCCGACACCTCCGCGTCCAGCCGGCTGTACCGCGCGCCGCCGCCGCCGCCAGCCGCAAACCTGCCTCAATGCACACGTGCTGCTCAGATGGCAGGAACCGGTGGCTGGGTACGTCGGAGACCTGCTCAAAGACAATTGCTGCTGAGCTGAGGGGAAGTGGCAGCTCTGCATGACTTTACTGGCATCCTGGATTGCAGTTGACAGCCTTGTTCAGGGTGGGCCAATCCTGTGCAGCCAGACCAGCTCAAGGCTCTGAACAGGTCTGAGCCGACAGCACTAGCCCAGCCTGGACCAATCTGCGCGCCATTCTTTGTGGTGGCTGGTGAATCTGTGCAAACTGAATGCATGTATGCAGAACAAGCGATCGACATCAGCAAGATTACATGCGTGGCATGCAGTGCCGGGAGCGCACCGGGCGGCGGAGCGGTTGGCGGCACCGGGGCGGTTGTGCGCGGCCATGCCCTCAATGGAGTCGAGCTCGCTGGAGATGGCGTCGGTGACCTGCTCCAGCAGCTCGCGCGTCCCCATGAACACGCTCGTGCCCAGACCCCGCAGCCGCGAGCCCACCTGAGCCCGCAGCAGCGCTGGCGATCACTCACCTCAATTACGAATTGGGGAGCAAATTCTTAATCACCCACTGGATTTGGCGCTTAGCCGCCTACCGCATCATCACTGCTGAACGCCGCAGTTCGGGCCAGCAGATGAGACGCTCATGGGTAGCAAAGTGCCGAGATCGCAATCCTGTATATCTTGACTGGGAGCCTCCCAGCAGGCTTGTCAAAAGACTGTGGAAGATTGAGTAGATGCGTTTTTAAATTTTCATCATGCATGCCCTTGGCACCCGCCTATAAATGGACTTCTTAAGAAAACCACTGCCGCTCACCTTGGTGAATTGCTCCTGCACTTGCTGGGAATCCAAGCTGCCGGTCATGTGCTCTCCCAGGCCCTCCAGACCTACTCCCAGGCTGGCAGGCAGGTGGGCGGTGGCCTCCTTTGGGAAGCGCTCCAGCCCCTTGTGGACTATGTGGGACGCCTCCGCGGAGTCCTCCGCCACACCCTTGGAGAAGGAATGCAGCTCCGCCTTCCAATCCGTCTCCTTCACACTAAAGCACAGTGCAAACCTCCCATAAGCAAGGCACAAATCTTCCATATCAGGGCGCTGGGCACTCTGTCAGCCTTGGTGACCATCCTTCTATTCCTCGCGCACAGCCGTCTCAACAGTACAACCAAAATGTTACTCCGATGACGATGGCAAGGAGTGGAAGATGGACATGACTTGACAGAAGGTTCTGGTAACACTGTAGAAGCTACATCAGCTGTACATGTGCGTGCAACGCAAGTTCTGCTTATGAAGCACGAACCTGGCCGCAATTTCAGCAGTGCTCTTCTTGACATTCTCGGCCAGCGCTGTGGCCATGCCCCAGAAGCTGAAGCTGCCGCCTGCGCTGTCTGCCCCCTTCTGAGGAGCCTTTCCCTTGGCTTCTGCACCCTCATCGTCCGAGTCGACTGCACCCGTTGAGGGGCCTTGCAGCATGTCCACATAGTCAAACATCCTGGGTACCTCTGCCCCTGCAGCAGATGGACAATCGAAAGTGTCAGACTCGCATCAATTCACGCTTGCATGAGAAGTCTGGGCCACTGTGGCAGGCAAGGGGATTGAGCAAGGTGCAGGACTGAGGTATTTATGTGGCGAGGTGTCCGAGCATTTGTGGGCAGATCTGTTCGAGGCTCACAAGCCACGTGTGATGGATGCCAGCACTTTGTCGCTGAAGGACTTGAAGTCTGGCCGCAGCAAGGCCTCCTTCAAGGCCTGCAAAGGCAAGAGGCTAAAGGCCTACCTTGACATTGGTGAGGACCAGCTCAGCAAAATCATGTGGAGGTAGTTGATTTGCCAGGGCACAGGGTGTAGCCGTACCTTCTCCCTATCGTGTGCTGAGTCAACACCTCCGATGAGATTTTGCAAACGCTCGTCCTTCAGCTGTGCCCTTATTTCTTCGCTACTTGCTACACAAAAACACAACAGGTCCAATCAGTACACACAGAATATACAGTGCAATTACAGAATTGCCCTACACAGCGCAAGGCATACCGAGGTTGTAGAGAGCGTCTGTCTTGACAACTGCTGCGGCCACCTCCTCTTCTTGGATAGGTTTGCCTGCAGGATTGAATGCATCAGCACAGCCAGTACTAACTAAAAAAATACTTCAAAGCCAGTACACAGAATCCTATCTAAGATGCAACAGCTAGCGCTGACATTACTTCTTGTGAGATAGTGATACAAGCAAGGTTGGCCCAGTCATGAAAGATTAAACCTTTCCACCGTGCCTAATGTTTAGCGATCATGGCCAAACTTCAACGTGCATGCAAGCACACAACTGACTATTTCACGATCCTGAGGCTTACTTGGCTGCAGGAGAGGCTGGGGCGGGGCGTCAGTGACACGAAGAAGGACCTGAACGACTGCTCCTTGCTGCTTTCTCAGCGATCGGACGACTCCCCTGCCCCTCTTCAACAGTTGTCGAGTATTCTCGTCCTCTGTGACCAATATTCCTACCAACTGCCCAGCTTTAGTCTGGACTTGGAGCTGAGCACTTTCAGCTGAGCAGATGATGCAAATTTCCTCGCCTGTGTGAAGCTGGGTCACGGATTCCTGGTGATCAGACAGATCTGTGACCTGGATGTCAACCTTTTGAGCTGCCATCCAACGCAGTGTGAGAAGTTGTGTGTGCCAAACAACTCTCCACAATGTTTTGCGCCCTTTCCCCATCACCTCACCGCTGAGCTGGACAATTGGACCAAGAATGCCTTCATCGGGATCACCGCAGGCGACCACAGGACAGTTTGCTGCTCAATTGTGAGCTTTGCTGACCTCAGATCGTTATTCAAGTTTGCAAGACAACGTGCACAAGAGGCACAGTGGCTACTGCAATAATTTGCATCTCTTCCTTCGTGCCTTTCCTTCTAGAACTAGCCTTGCAAACTTGGCACCCTCTCTTCCAGCCTCTTTTAACAGGTGAGTGACGTCTTCTGTTCCACAACAGGAGAGAAGCTTTGATCACAGACATATTTGCTGCAGCACCGGATGCTGTTTGGAGACCCTTGGACATGTCCCCGTTAGAATGTGGTGGAATATGCAACGGCAGGAAATGCAAAGGCACAATCCAAATGCATGTAAGCATGGACATCACCGTGTGAATCTGACAGCTGCTGTTGCTGACACACAATTCTGTGGACTGCAGGAAAGTGGACGAAGATGTCGGTGCCAGGGCTGAACTTCAACTTGATGGATCAACTGACATTCTACGGCAGCTACCACACCCGTGGATGGAACCAGTGCATCCACTTTGTCTTTGTCCCACTGATTCACTGGACCATCACCGTCTGGCTAGCCTTTGCTCCCTTGCCTACTTCTTTTGACCTGCCAGCCCACCTGCACTTCCTGCCACCAGTCATCTCCAGGTGATTTATTTTGGCTCTACCCTTCTGGCCTTTTATCATCAGCATCATGTTCCTAGAGCTTGCTGAATCAGGAAGACAGGTGCAAAATTGAATATGGTGTGTTGTAGATGTACAGAAGATCATACTGCATTTAAAATGATGCCTTGAAGGTGTGAGTCTGAAATGACGCCATTGTGCCTGTGCAGTGCTGCGGTGCTCAATTGGGGCCTGTTGGTGCTTATCCTGTATGCCCTCTACTACATGATTCTGGAGCCCTTTGCTGGCGCCACTTGGGGCATCCTCCTGGGCATCCCCATGTGGCTCACGGCCACTGCCTTTGCGCAGCATGTGCCTTATGCCTGGGCTTGGGCCATCGGCCTCCACATCCTCTCCTGGTATCTGCAGGCAAGTCCTTAGCTGTACCACTCGCCCTCAGCCTAGTACAAAGCTATGCATCACAAGGCTGGCTTTGCTCTTTTTCACAGAATTGCAGTGATGAGGCATTGTTGTGCTGGACACAGGTGGAGGTGGGCCACATCTTGATTGAGCATCGCAAGCCAGCCTTGCTGGACAGCTTCATGCAGGTACCCAGGAACTCTTGTTGACATCACTTCTTAGACACATATTGGACAGTGTCATGGCGTTCTTGTCATCATCTGCCTGTCAATTTTACAACAAGAAAGTTGGTACTCACTATGTGCCTGTGCACAATGGCAGAGTCTAGTCCTGGCAGGGCTCTTCGCATGGATGGAGGGCCTCTTTGTGCTGGGCTACCGGCCCAAGCTGCATGCCGAACTGGTGAGACGAGTGGAGGAGAACATTGCGCGCAACAAGGCAGAGACAGAGGGGCTTCTCACAGGCTGATTTAATCATCTCAAAGAGAATCCTTGCTGGCGGCAAATGAGCTGAAAAGGATCCTTTGCTCGTCAAAGGAAGAAAATACGAGCGCACATAAGTGTATGGTGCTCCCCTGAGAACATCCCGAGAATGTACTTGTCTGTGTACGAGAGCGCCGTGTTAAGCATTGCATCCTGAAGTGCAGGACGGCACCAATCTGTTCAGCGCTGGACTTGAGCACTCTCTGTACCGGTTGTCGCTTTTGCAACTTTCCCTGTATGTACATGCTGCGATGCCCCAGTAGTATTTCGAGTTTCTTGCGCATGCGTTGAAGGTCCTGAAATGTGGTGCTCAGGAAACTTGCCTGGTCTCAAATATTCACATCCTACTTTTTAAATGTGAACTAGTGTGGCCGCTCAAAGGAGTTGATATAGGGCATGTTGCAGCTGTGTGACAGCCTTTTTGCATGTGTTTGTCTCGTGCAACGCTGTTTGGTGGTCAAAAGCAAATCTGGAGGTGTGTAAACTCCTGAAGATTGCAGTAGTAAAATATGGCATCTGGGGCTTTGGCACCCCAATTGAAAGCACCCACTTCTATGCACGTGCATCGTAAGCGTGTCTTGTGCATACGGTACGTATGCACAGTTCTCAAGAGCTTGATCAAGTCCATTCTTGGCAAAATATTGATGGCAACATTAATATTGGCATTAACAGCAAGCCGCACTCCAGAAAGTACTTCAACCGCAGACCCACATTGACCTCAAGGACGATGTGTATGTTGATGCAACTCCCATCCGCTACATAACATTACAGGGCCTTTTCAGATCTTATAATATTTACTTATAAATGGCTGCACAGGAAAAAGACTATTCTGCATCACTTCAATCGGTGGGCAAGGGAACGCGGGGATGCTACATATCATGTTGACTGTGCGACACAACTCTTGGTCTGTCAGTCCAACTTGTGGTAAGAGGAGAAAGAATTGCTCTGGTACGGTTATCTCTGCAAAAGACACACCTTCCTGCACACCGGCGGTACCTGGTCAAGGATGCAATCCTCGCCAAACCATCTGCGCCAACTCAAGCAGCCACAAAAGCAGGACGCGGCAACAGACCTTAATGCGCAACGACTGTCCCACGCATTGCAAATGGCGTGAGAATGCATCAACGGACTTTCAAGTGCTTTTGTAGTGCTCTGCCCAGAGCAACCGCCAAGGCTCCACGAGCTCTAGCATGCAGCACCAGGCACAGGTGTCCTGGCCTTATCTTGTTGGCTGGGGCGTCATCAGGGTTGTCCTGACAGAGGAACGCATTGGGATTCAGGGCAAACGGTGGGGCCTCCAGTTCGACATATTATAAAGATTGCTTCAATAGTTGGAGCACCCCATCAGGCCGCTCAATCTATTACACTGTTGCCCAACAACTTGCACCGCCCTTCTCCAGCGACTGCAAGGGCAATGCCGCTCATCGCCCAGTGTCAGCGCCCAGGTTGGTTCCGCTGCTGTGCATGCGCTCGGGACGGCTTTGCACCTGTCGACAGGACCCATCGATATTCATCAGCATCTAAGACCCGCACTCCACATGCAGTTCTTGGTGCTTGTCCCTCCCGGTCCTTTAGTATCCTTGATTCCAAGGCCAGCAGCCTTTCCTGTGTGTGGATGCTGACACGCATGCAAACGTAAATGGCATGCATATCACCATCCACACACCAAGAAGGGGACGGCCCTGAGACTCATGCAAATCAACAAATGAGCATGTATTGTCAGTTTTCAGGTTTTTGTCTCTCTACACTAGCGGTCATGCAACCTCTTTGGGCAGGCATGCTGCTGGGGCCATCAGGCCTGTAGGTTGCCGGGGTCAGTCACCGCTGAAGGGCTTGAGTACTAATTCCCATAAAATACTGTTGCGCGGCACCTGGGAGGAGGAAGCTGAGGACGATGTTGCGGCCAGGGCGGCGGGTTTGGCGCAGGCGAGGGAGGCGGCTGCGCATGCGGCGTGCAGGTCGGCCAGCGCAGGCGTGCGCAGGTGCAGCAGGTCCTGCGCGCCCGCCGTCAGGCTGTACAGCACCGCCTCCAGCCTGCGCATGCATTCCTCACGTCACACACCCATGTACTAGTTGATGTGACCTACAAATTCTGATGATCTCTGGCTGTTCAGTGTCTCTGGGGATTAACCAAATGGCAGTTGCCTTGTGTAAATTACGCTCGCGAACTTTGCATGGCTTTGCAGAGCAGGCTACAGGGTGTATCAGAAAATGCCATGGGAACCTTCCATGAGGGACACCACCTTTGCACTCAGAGAAGGCACCAACGATTGCCGCAAGCAACCAGAGCATGTGCGTTGCGCTGGAGAGGCCATCAGTCTTAGTCCGAAGGGCCCATCCGGCACATGCACAAAAAGCAGGCGATTGCCGAGATGGCCGCACAGAAAAGCGCGCACCTGTCGGCGATGATGGAGGGCGCGAACTGGAGGGCTGTGGCGCGCGCGGCGATGGCCAGGCGCTGGCGCAGGGAGTCCTCCACCAGCACCGTCAGCAGCAGCCGCGCCAGGTGCTCCACATCCTGCGAACATGCGTGCGCACCCGCTTTACCCAACCGCCATTGATAGGGTGCTCATGCTGCAGTTTACACTGTCAGACTGCTGCTCTTCGATGCAGTGATTTCCACAACGCAACTGTGAGCACAAACTCTGCCCCAGATGGGCGTGGGTAAGCCAGAGCGCCTGGCAGCGAGAGGCTCAGCAGCTGGCATGAGAACATTTGTCTGTACAGGAGCATCAACTCCTGTGGAAGGTGCGCCCGGCAAAACTCCGCTTAGTGGCACAGGGAAGAGTAAGACCTGGGTGTCGGCAAGGAGGGCGTTGACGCCGTGCTGCGCGAAGGTTTGCACGCCAAGGCAGTTGGTGGCGACGCAGGCGAGGCCGCTGGCCATGGCCTCCAGCACCGGCATGCCCCACGCCTCGTAGCGCGACGTGAACAGCAGCGCATCGTGGCCCCGGTACAGTGCCGGCAGCAGCTCCTGCAAAAGACACCAGTCAGGCTCACCACTGCAGCCGCCAAGAGGGGAGAATGGGTCCCATTATGACCCTCGCGACCTGTAGGAATTTACTTTGATAACAGCACTGATACCAAGATGCTGCCAAAAACGCTTTGTCCAGCAATGTGGCAGCATCCAGCATAATAGCAGGGGTGCTTTTGGATAAGTGGAGCCCACACTATTACGAGCTTATGTCCCATCGTCATGATCCAGAAAAGCACGCAGCCAAAGAATACGTACCACAAGCATTGCATAAGGTTCAGAGGCACACTGTCGTTGGCCACTTGCTCACCTGTCCAGGACAACAGTGATACTTGCAGAGTGTGCGCACATCCAACCATGCGCACCTGGGAGGGGCTGACGTGGAGGCTGATGCGCAAGCCGCAGGAGGCGAGGCCGGAGACCATGGCGGGCGTGGGGTGCGTCTGGCAGATCCAGGTCACGTCGAGCGGCAGCACGCGGTTGACCATGGCCAGCACCGCCAGCGCAACGTCAAACCCCTTCAGCGGCAGCGCTGGGTTGCCCACCAGCAGCACCGACCGCCTGCCCGCATGCTCCTCCCCGCGCTTCTCCTGCGCGACAATTTGCATTCAGTAAGTGATGCTGCTTTGCTCGGTATTTTTGTTGCACATAGTCATAGGAAGCAACGAAATTGAAAACTGGGCTAAATGTGCCCTGTGCAAGACATTCTATGAGAGCAGACAGCTTGATCGTCAAGCTTCACAATTTAATGAATGTCTTGCAAGAACAAGCAGCAGGCTCCTCACTTATAAGCCGGTAAATTGATTGTCTTGACCACAGCACCCGCACGCAGCTCATCCTGCTTGCCAATCAAGGGAGACTGAAGAAATTATATTTGGTTGTCATGCCAAACTAAAAAGCAGCTTCACATCTCTTAGCCAGCTATGCCCGACACAGAAAGAGATTTCCAAGTAGCCCATGTCAGCGTGCAAGCATCATGCGCATGCAACTAAAGGGAGGGTGAATGTCCCCCCGCACCTGGCCCTTGGAGGGGGAGGTCAGCACGGCGGTGGGGGGCACGGCGGCGGGGGGCCCTGGGAAGAAGCGGTCGCAGTCGACGCCGTTGGGGATGAGCAGCGAGGAGCGCCCAAATTGGCGGTGCAGAATGGCGCGCACCGCCTCTGACACCGCGGCCAGCGCCACCGGCAGGTGCAGCACCTTGTGGAACAGCTGGTCCTGCCGCTGGTAGTTGTGCGCCACCTGCGCATTTCATCTCACCCACTCAGCCAATAGCCCTAGGCAGCTATACAGCAATTTCGCCTGGGAACCAGGTGTTCACTTTGGTACACCAGCGCAGCGATACGGCCGGGGGCTGAAGAAGCAGTGGAGAATGGTTGTGCAGGTTCACAGAGCCCGATTCGCATGCTTTTGCAGCATGCCATAAATGCAGGATTGCAGCTGCAATGCAGGGAGCAAGACATCCCAGGAGTGATCAAGCACCGCTGGTTATGGCGGCATTGCACAAATGGGGCCCTGCCTTGACTCTTCAAGCGGTAAAAGCTTGGTCAATATGTAGCACTGCAACTCAGAGTTGGCTCATTACCTGGAACCTCACTGGGTCCCCGAACAGCCACTCGTGTCCCTGCTCCCAGTAGAGGATTGGCGCCGGCACACCAACCAGGAGCTCAGCCACCTGTACGCACAAGCCGTCATCATCCACCATGCTTGCTACTCTGCCATATCGCCGTCGCCAAATTGAACAGTCCCCAAAACAGGCACCATGCGATAGACCTCCCAGCGTTGCATACATTGAGGTTCCTGATCGATGCACCCATGGGATGGGGCAAGAGGATTTCTCGACCCATTTAGGCTCAGGCCCACCTCAGCTGAGTGTGCCATTTGCCTGGTCATCCACTTAAAATGCCGTGTGCAGCCATTAATTGAAGCCTCAGGCGCAACTTGTGTCGTGCAATCTCGAGCACAAGAATTGCAGATGGAGGGGTGCCACCCCACCTGGTGGAAGATGCCAACAACGACCACATCAATCTTGGTGACGTCATACACGTCGTTGATGCGCTGATGCAGCCTGCAGACCACATCCACGCTGGCCTCCACCCGCGTCCAAGGAGGCATCGCGCGGTCGGCCGTCTCCGAGCGATGCGCAGCGATCACCGTGTGGCCTGCATGCATGCCAAAGGACAATGATTATGACTTGCATGCACAAGGCGCAGCACAAGGATAGAGGGACAGCCACGCCTGGTTCTGGCGGACATGAGGTCTTACATGATGAGGAATGGAGTCTGCCGCATGCATGCAACCTTGGATGTGAATGAAGCCTGCATGGACTCTAAGGGACACGCTTGCTGCATTGTTGCAAGCGGCTTCTAAGACTTGGGTTACACTAACTACATCGGCATCCACAAGGTGAGGCTAGGTCGCCACAGTACAAAATATGACAAATACTCGGTGTTGAGCAGCTTTGAAGGATGCAAGGTCTCGAGTGTGTGAAAGAGCAGCGCATGCTGAAGCGTCTAGCTGGGAACCAAGGAGTATGTCGCACCTCGGATCTTCAACAACCTTATGTGCTCCACCAAGCACTTCATGCCTCCAGTCACGTTGTGGTGTGGGAGAAAGTACAGCACTCGCAGGGGCCTGGTGGCCACAAGCCGCCCAGCCTGATACCCCTTGAACGCCTGCTGTGCCAGCAAGTCCACAATGTCTGCGGCTCTCGTGCTGTTCTGCCATCCTGGTGGGCATCCACAAGTTGGGTAGTGCAGTGTGTCACCGTACGGCAACAGGCTATCCCCCATCCTGCTGATGTCAGGGACCCCTTCATCGTCTAGTTTAGCGAGCCTATTCATCTGCGTGGGCTTGTACACGAAAGGGGGTTGGGCAAACCAGGACGTCTTTGTCTTTTTCGCAGCGAACACACAGAAGCGTCATAGAGTGGAGGGGGTGGTGCAGCGATGGCCCCCTCCTCCACCATCAGGATACATCCTTCAAGCGCGACATGCGCGCCAATGTGCAAGAGATCTCACGGATCTCAACAGATTTGCATTGAGTGACATCAACGAGGCCATGCTGAGTAACTGCTTGTCACCACCTTGTCCTCAGAACGTCCTCGACTCCCAAACCGTTTTGTGTGCGAACGCTTTCTCGACCTGACGCCTGGTTAGCAATAGATAAGAAACTGGCAGGGAGGCCTTACACTAGGTGTCTGTCACCTCTTTCGATTGCCAACATCAGCAACCATTTGTTCATCGCCGAAAAGGCTGGTGATTGTGAGAGATGATCTGTGAGATACTGCAAATGTAGATACTATCCTTGCAGGTCTAAGATCCAGAATGCGGGGTAGAAAAGCATGAAGCATATCCAAGGATACCCGTCACCATGCCTGCTATATATGCGCTCTATGTCATCAATAAATCAGGAGGCCTCATCTACAATAAGGCAAGTCGGAGCGCTTTGCTTTTCTACGCTCATGTGAGATCAATGAATATGTACTGGCTGACACTGGATACTTGCTAGTGTTGCAACCTTGCGATGTCTTTCAGTGGGATTTCCTTCAAGACCATTGTTTGCATCGCAACTGTCATCAAGAAAGGCTTTGTTGACGCCCCCTGCCCTTCAAATATTCAGGAGTTTGTGATCATGGCGAGCAACAACCTGAATGATACCCTGAGGCTGGCGAGTATATGGTGAGCAGCTCCTTCAATGTGCAACTCTGATTCGATCAGTCTCAGTGATCAGGTCCAATATATCTGCTGCCTCACTTTCACAAAACACAGATTCCTCTAAAGGCATCATCACCGCTGCCGTGACCTCAGCAATATCATTAGATATACAGCCTCAACAACCACATTGTATGACCTGAAGTTGAGGCATGCCGCAGGCATTCCCTGCATGCCATCGCTGCGCAGCTGTCCCCTGCGCACGGCTGCACAGGCATAGAGCTGCTGCATGCGGACACCTTTGACCTGCATTGCTTCCAGACGCTCACAGGCACCAAATTCCTCATGGTGGTGGAGCCCAACACCCCAGATGTGGACATCCTCCTCAAAGACACGTGCGCTGCTTCTTGTGACCCCTTATTGAAGTTTGCTCAATGCATTTCCAAACAAACGGGAATTCTGTTGCAGTCCTTGCAGGAAGGGTATGTGACGATGAGGATGCTGACTGCTCCGATCGCTGTCATGTGTGCAGGATCTATGATCTTTATTGCGACTTTGTCCTGAAGAACCCCTTCTATGAGGTGGAGATGCCCATCCGCTGCGAGCTCTTTGACTTGAACCTCTTCCAGACAATAAACAATGTGCACCGGAGATGGGGCCTCATACACTAGAATGGGTCAAAAGAACACTGTACAGTAGCAGCATCAGCAGCATAGAATTGCAGATATGTAGCACAGATATGCCTGACCGCCAGAAAAGGAGAGAACGCTGCCTTGCATGCATCACATAGTGCAGAAGTGCAGTGATCAAATTCTGGAAGCCAATATTAATAAAAAGTGGCAGAGATCCAGAGTATTCTTGAATGCTTGATTACAAGGTGACTCCCTGAGTGATATGCCAAGTATTGGAAGCATTGGGCGATGCACACTTCACCGGTGAAAAAACTGATTATTACTTCAAAAGTACAGGACCCTGTTGTAAACCTATCGCCCTTGTTCTATATCCGGATACACAGAGATGTACATCTTGAGAGTCCAAAATTCAAACAGGCCCTGACAATACTTCAGCCACCGTAGCCCTTCCAGTAGAGGCTAGGCCCACAACCACTTCAAATCTGCAAAAACAAATACAAGGCTGGGCCAATCTGACACCAAGAAAGCTTGAAATTGTACAATTACTTCGGCCTTTTTTGTTCTTCTTGGCAGTTGCAGGGATCGCAAGTACACTTAAGCACACTCACGTAAGCAGCAGGCAGATGGTCACAACAAGGTATGCCAGATACATCCCGATGAGCACCAGACCAAAGTTGGGGGGCAGGCGGTAGTTGTTTGTCAGCCCCACTCCAATGACGCCGACACACATGGCAATGACGCACACACAGCTGGCAAATACATTCTCTGTCACCACCACTTGGACGCTGGTCAGGCCCTTGGAGGCCAGCAGCCGGATGAAGCCCAGCGCAATCGCCACCTGTTGCAGCATTCAATCAACCACCTTCCAGAACCCCAGATCTGCCAGAGCAGCATTAGTGTACCCTGTGAGATTTTTGAACACAGCTGCTTTGCCGATTTCGGTGCAGAATTGGAAATGCACAAAATAACTGCTTTAGCAATGGCAGTAGTAACAAGTAACCCGCCATTAAAGGAAGCAGGTAGTTGGGGGTCGTACCAACAGGTTGAAGACTGGACCAGCATAGCATGCAGTCATGGCCATATTTGCCAGGCCCTTGCGCGCCATGGCCATGTTAGTGGACATATCGCCCACCGAGTTGCCCCAGGCAAGCACCGTCAAGCCCAAAACCTGCGCACACATACACGTTGTGCTTCGATTTCGGGCTTCCGCTTCCATGGTGCCTTGCTTGGTCTGCGCCTTCGAATAAAGTGGGGTTGTGAGGGTGCATAAGAAGGAAAAGCGATTGTGGAGGTAGCAGCAAGCATGGCAAGGGAGCATGAAGGAAATAATGTTAGATGTTGCAAGGACTGAGTGAGGCATGCACAGGGGCGCACGGTGTGGCTGATGCCAGACAGCAGCCCCAGGTACTCCAGCATGCTGACCAGCTCCGTGGCAATTGTGTCAATCCACATGGCCGCCAAGACAAAGCCCAGTGCAGCAATGACCGCTGAACCGACCGGAAAGCCCAGGCCAAATTTCCAGGCCTGCAACCCAGCAATACACCCATTACTTCCAATGGTAGACTATGCACTCTTGCATAAATTTTGATAACTTCAGCGCAGCATCTGATTGCCCGACTTGACATGAGAGCAGTAGCACTGTTGGATATGGAGAGGTGCAGTACCGGTGGAGTGTCCTTTGAAGATCTGGTTGCCCAGGCAGCCAGCGCTGAGGCCGCACAGCCAACCCCCAAAGCAATGCCCATGGCCATGTAGCTGAGCTCCAGATAGTACATTGCAGCTGGTGGCCCAAACACCTGCACACCATGACATGAGACACTGACTCGCTACTCATGCCAATGTGCAGTGTGCTCAGCCATGGTGGCCGCACTTCAACGATTGACAAGGTCACCAGATTGCATGGCAGCAGTAAGCGTTCACAACATCCAGAAAATTTGCCTCAGGGTGCGCACCAAGGATGTCAGAAACCAGGGGCGGCTGTAAAACTCCTGCTCCACGATCGGGACAGTGGCATGGCGGATGATGAGCAGTGGCCACTCCACTGTGCTGGCAATCACCTCAAGCACCCCCAGCTGCAGGCAGACCTAGACTGCTCAGCGAACAAGTGCATACAGCTCATTCCTCTCCAGCAACCTGTGCTCCACCCTGCACTGGCTCTTCAAACTCTATAACGAGAGCACATCAACAACACTGTCAGTCGTAAAGAGGGCGATTGCGCATGTTTCACATGACATATCCAAGTACACACAAAGGCTCGGCCCAAGAGCACACAGGCAGCCATGCTCACCACAGAACAGACGATGCCAGAGTGTTTTCTGCACCGCGCGAAGGAGCGCCCAAACCACCCGGGCCTCTTGGCGGCGCCGCCGGGCTCCAGCAGCTCCATGGAAGCTGTCCTTCTCCGAGGCCGGTGGGGGCCCGGTCCCCCCTCTGCCAGCGGGGGACTCACCCCCCTCTCTGCCGCATCGCCACCGTCGTCCTCCCCATCCCCCTCCCCCTCCTCATCCGGCCCCTCAGGGATTGTTACTCCGGAGTCCACTATCTCTGGCGGCTGGTACCCTGCAGCCCAGCGAAAAGATAGATATTACTCGACTGTTGCGTAAGAGCGGGTAGTATGTACCTTTGTAGCAGTGCACTGTATCCAGAAAGAACACCCTTGTGGTTTACTACCTAAGTGACACAAACAATCTCCTGTAATTGCCTCATGCAGCGTCTGCATCAGACAAAAGAAGCACAGCTGCATGGACATCACGTTGACCGGGGATGTGACTACCACAGGTATAACACAGGGAGGGCAACTCATGGCAGAGATCTTGCAGCGCACCGTCTGCAGGGGTGTGCCCTGCGGGGCCGGCCTCCTCGTCGCTGAGCAGGGAGGCTTCGGCGGAGGCGCGGCGCAGTTCGTGGATGTGGCCGCGGTAGTTGAAGGTGGAGGAGTTGGCCAGCTCGGCCAATGCGCGCGCCCGGTAGCCGCGCCCGCTCATCAGGTGCACGTCCTCCTGGTCCAGCCAGCGCTTCACCCTGTGGTGCCGCGCCTGCCGCACCATCGCCAGTAGCACAATTATAGATGTGGTATTTGTTTTGATAATAATGATGGTGTTCCTGCCCATGTCCTGTCTCTCAAAGCTCAAGTGTCTGTAGTGCCCCTTTGCCCGAGCCAGGCCTGCCTTTCACGCATCCCTGCTATGCATGCTGTAATAGGGTGCCCCATCTAGAGGCCATTTGGTTACTAATGACCAGAGGAATACATAAGTCATGCACAAGCCAACCACTGTACGGTGTCCTCGAAATCATGTCTCATGCTTGATGCATGCATGTCCTTCTCACAGCAGACATGGTGTGTCGCCACAGCCATATATCATCAGAGGCAGAATATTTAACATTTACAGCACCCTTGCATATATCAAATAAAACTTATTATTTCAGCACTCCTGCATGCAGTGGGGCCAATTCTGCAACGGACCCTGCATCTAGCACATTCAGTAAGAAAGGCAATTGTCGAAAATCTCTCATGCTGCATGCTGCATTCTGGTGATTTTTCAGGTCAGCTGGAGGCCAAGGCAGGGGGCACCTGTTCATGGTGATGCTCGCGGCTGCCGTCTGCTTGGTGGTTCAGGCCGCTCTCCGACCGGTCCTCCACACTGTGAGCGATGCTGCCGGTGCTGTGCTGCTTCTCTGTCAACTCAATGGTGCTGTCCAGAACCTGCTGCACACAAGAAGAAGCTCGGCCAAACATTGACAGAGTATGGGTGCCCAGAAGGGACTCGCATAAAAGTAGTAAGCACTCAGCAGCACAGCAGAAATACTGTCGAATCGCGTGCCGTTCAGAAAAACCGTCTTCTGACAGCATGCTCCCATCACCCTGTGGAATTGCCAGAAATAAACCCCCACCCCCAACTCCAGGAGGCCCACAATACACTGAGGGTGCTACTCACATTATGAGCATGATCATGCAAGTACAGGTCTGCTGCAGGGGGAATGGTCGGCTCTGTGTGCCTCCTCCCACGAGCTGGATCCTCCTGCATCAATGGCTCCGCCTCTGGCAGCTTCTCGGCGTCCGCACCCCTGAGAAGCATAAGACCATACACGAGTTCAGGCCTTTGGCATGCAGTTGACATGCACAACATGCAAAGTGCTTGTGAAAGGTGAGCATCGCAGCTGTCAGCTACGCCCACTGCACCGCAGCACACATGCAACCATCCCTCAAATTGCACTATGGGCTACAGCAACAATATTTGAATTGAGTACTCACTTGGTGAAAATGTGCCACAGGTCGGCACCCAGCACGATGACTACAAATGCTCCATAGAGGATGAGCAGGACTCCCGAGCGGAAGTAAGTCATCTCTCCAGTCCACATGAACACCGTGATGGTCACAACGCCAATGCAGTAAGCTGACACATCGCGCATGAGCGCCCCACGAGCCTTCGCTCCACCATTCGCAAGCATAATGGCGCCCGCCACAATGCACCCCACAAACAAGCCGCCACCTACACAACCCAATATCAAATCCCGTTTGCACACAAGAGATGATACCCCCTGCCACCTCATAACAATTTAATGCTTCTGTGTCACTTAGATCGCCGTGTTGTGAAAAGTTCAGGCATGCTGGCAGCTGAATGATTGCTGCAGTCAGATGAGACCGGTAAAATCATGTAGTATCACAAGAAGTGCTGGCGCACTTACCAAGGAGTGAAGACACAGCTAATTCATAGTGGCCAGCAGTGATGGCAGCAACTGATGATGAGATGTCCGGTGCTCCATTGCCCAATGCCAGGAACGTCACTGCAAAGGACAGAGCAGATTCTTCCTGAACTTGCAACTTCAAATGATTGGAGCCTGCTTTGCACAACTCTTGCACAATTGTTGCAGATACCGGTGAATGGCTCACCTCCAGCAAACCTGGGAGGCAATCCCATTTCTTGTGACAGCTGTGTCAAGATTGGGGAGAAGAAGTTTTCGGCTGTGCTGCCAAGGATACGGAAGAGCAGCAGCAGCCACAAAATGCAGGCAACCTGCGAACAGCAAAGATGATGTGAACACGAAGGGATCAAAGATTCCAATCACCATGCAAGGAACATCCTCTATGCCACAGGTTGCAATCCCCCAAGGAAGCCCCGCGAATATCACCTGGTATAGGATGATTGGGAGCTGCCCAGCAGGTCTCACATAGCAGAAATACAACTCCACGTAGGATATGATTGAGCCTGCGCATCAGCATTCCTTCAGCAAATTTATCTAATGTGTTATTTACCAACAATATAGCAGTGCCTGGGGGTCCACGCCTCGTACCTTTAGCACAGTTCTCCTTCACATAGGCGCACTTGTCCACGCTTTCAGGAAGATGTTTGACCTTACGGCAATCAGCCCCCTCTGCTTTGGTTAAATCAGACTGTGCATCCAACAAGGACCTCTTCAAGCTGATGCCTGGGCGAACATCGCTCTGGCCTTGTGCAAGACAACTCGTGCAGGTCAGAACAGCGATGCTCGTCAGAAAAAGCAACCGCCGAAGCTGCGCTGCCCTCGCCATTCTGCAGCTTACTGATGGCTGTGATGCTTAAAATACTTTATCAGAGACAATGTCTCCCTCCCATGACCACTGCGAAACTAGGGGGAAGCCGAGGTCAAGTCAGCTGCGCACAACACGAGGAGTGCAGATCCTGGTCTTGAATTGCCACAAACTTAAGCAAAATATCAAATCATCTACCGTAGTACGATGCACAGGGGATATTGCTGCAAGCAAGAAAAACCCCTCCCCGTTCTCCTACGAGACTTATGGAGAAAACATAGGGCGCATCACCATCCTACATCGGATGTGAGGCACGAGGGCACCAAAGTGATGATCATCATTTGCAGTGCAGCCTTGTGTGTGTGTTGTGTTCCAGGAGCACCTGGTGGAAATGGTGACAACTCCTGATTGCCACCTGGCGGGGTCACGTGCTTGAGGCAGTCTGGACCTGTGCATGTGCTCTGATCCCTTAATTTCCAGGCTCTGAAGTGCAATCACGAATATTGAATGTGCGCAGGAAAGGGCATCAGCTCACCATGGTCACTATAGCATGCACCTGGTGGATGCGCATGATCATGACTTGCAATGAAACTGATCATTATGATGCATCATTATGAGGCATATGCCGTGGCCGTGGCCGGCCGGCATTGCGCATCACGCCAAATTTAAATTTGGGAGCACTTTGGAAGCGTCCTGTGAAGCCAGCGTGTGGCACCCAGCTGGTTGGAGAGGAGCCGGCGCGCAGTGAATATATCAATATATCAGTAGATTTATCTTGCAGTCATTCTTTGCATTGCAAATATTGATGCGCTTGCAGGCAGTTCAGTGTCCAGGCCAATGGCAGTCATTCAGTAAATTAGGCAGCTAGATAGCAGCGCTGAAGACCATCTCTCCGACATACACATATGCATCTCACCTCCTGCTGGCGCTTGTACTTCACCTTACTGTCCTCGGCCACGAAGCTGAGCATATGCCATTTCCCATGGTACATCCTATCAGTAATACAAGTATATGCTGCATGCCCATGCAACAAGGTCTTGACCGCCTCTTTCAACCTATTGCAAGGTCACACAAATCCTGAACAGGCGGAAAGCATGCGCAGCGGAATTCTCACTCCTCTCTGGCCAAATCCACATCCATGCTGCCGAATTGCGCTTTCAGGGCGGTGTATGTAGCCTGCAGGTGGTCTGCCAGCTCCTCTCCATCAGGCAAGCTGTTGCGCACGTGGCAGACATCACGTGCCATCTGTGCCTGGAACCCCTGTGCACACAACAGCACCTTAGCTGCTAATTAAATCGGTTAATTGCAACACTATTATTACACGAATTTCCTGCCAAGAGTTGCGTCCTGCAGACAAGCTTGAGCTGCAGTCAAAGGCTGTCATTTACCCCTTGATGGACTCGCCAGATTTAGGCAAGACCCAATCAACAGTGGGCACGGTGCTCAGTATTCATACTGGCCCCCGCCAGCCGGGGCGATTGCAATCTATCAATTACTGAAGGACACTCCAGCCAGACCCTGAGCATTAAGTGGAGTCTTGTGCATGCAGCTTCCTCAAGCATGCTGTGTCGGAAGACGCGCAGCGATGGTGAGACAAAATCTAAAAGGAGAGGTGCAGCATGCGAACCTTGGCCTCGCAGCTCCGCTCAAACATGACGATGGCGAGCACAGCGTCAGGCAGGGCCAGAACCGTGTCGCGCAGGTGCAGGCGAGCGCTCGCGATTGCCAGCCGGGCGAGGCTGCTCAGCGTGGCGGCTGTCACCTCGAAATCAGCTGCATCATACTGCCTCAGGGCCTGCGCTCGACAGCAAGATCACACCATTGTAGACTGGCATGCACTTACAAATTGCACCACTCACATGGTCCATGACTGTCTCCAGGAGATCTGGACAGCTGCAGGCTTGGGCCCATCAGCAACATGCCTTACTGATTTTATACGAGAGCCAGTCCCTAGATGTCACATGACACCAGTCGCTTGTCATAGTGCGGATTGTTACTGCACACAACGAAGTGCAGCGTTGGGAACATGTTGCAGGCTCACCATGAAGTACTGCTGCAGGAAGTTGGCAGCAGCAGGATTCATTGTCGGCTGGTGCATGCATGCCGCCTCAGCCATGTGGCGCTGCATGCATCTGCCAAGGGACGCCATCTGCTGAATGCTGGACTCGTCCATATTTGATCCTGGGTCAGCCACCAGATCCAGGATGTGCTCTATGGCCTCCAGCTCCAAGTCTGCTGTGGTGCTGTAACTAGCCACAAGGTCAAATGCACCCAGCAGACTGCTGCTGAGCTGGACCTTCGCCGAAGTAGAGCTCATGAAGCGGCCCTGCACAGGCACATTCCCTGCTGAAGACAAATGCAGACTACGATTGGCATGTCTGTGTCAATGGCAGATCGGCATTGAAGGGAAAAAATGCATTGCAAAATATCACTCCTGATGGCCTGAAATGCTTGGCAGGTGAGATTCAGACTGCCAAGCCAGACCCCACTTCTGGATATCACGGTATGTTTCACATGATTGGTATGAAGACCTTGGTTACCTTTGTACTGGTGCCGTTCTGCTGGATGTCTTCCTGGTCGGCAAACATCCACAGGACAGCAGTGACAGGGACACTCAGGGTGGGGTCAGCGCAGACACTCTTACTGCTGTGCTCCAGAATGTGCGCGAGGGCATCCTGTTCCTTCTTCTTCAGGTGATGGTGTTGCAGCACAAGGACTCCTGCACCACAGTCGCTGGCCATCTCTACTTTGGATTTATCCGCATGATGCCAAAGTATGGGGGTTCACTGCCTTAAGCTGGGATCTTGTGCAGGGCATGTCAAGTGGGAAACCGGACTCCTTCTGGAGACCTGTATGTTGAGTTGAGAAGAATTGGCTGCAGGAGAACCATAGCTAACCAGCTTGAAAGAGCTGCTTACCTGATGCAGCGAGTCCGAGGGATCCAGAATCCACGCGCACCCCACTTTCAACACCAGGCAGAAGCGTGGACTGTGCTTTGGGCAGGAGCGGCCTGGACTCGTCATGGAATACGCAGTGTGGAGTCAGCAGCTTTGCAGCCCTCTGGATGATGCGCATGAGACCTGGTTCATGCCCATCACATCCCAATAGGACATGCACCTGAACAGGCAAGTGAATTTTCAGTGCTGCACGACACAGGCACACAAGCACACCACATGACAGTCATCCCTGGGCAGAGGTGGCGTGGCGAGGCAAAAAATAGGTCTTCTGGTCTAGTTAGCGCTATTAGCATGGATCTTGTAAGTGATGACGCCTTGTCCAGTCCTAAGGACAAGATGTCTAAAGCAATATTTGGGTTGTTGCAAGCATGCTTGTTGCATCAAGAATGTGCAAGAGATGTGGCAACTTGCCTGGCTCCGCTCGGTCTCTGGCATGTCATTCTGAGATGTGTCGGCGGTCACTGCGCTGAGGAGCATGGCCAGAAGGATGGAGGCACTTGTTGGCTGGGGCTGTAGCCAGGCAGAGAGCGCCTCACACAGATTTGTGATGACGTGCCTGGGCTCAGACAGCATGTCACTCTGCCAGCGATCCCACTCGATTGAAGCAGCAGGGGTTGCCACGGCTGCTCTGGGCAACAGGATCTCCATGTTGTTTGCCCAGACCTGACCACAGCAAGGCACAGGAACGTGAGAGACAAAGGATGAGCCTTGCCGAAAAGGATCCATTGCAATGCAAGAAGGCAAAAAATGGATCAGGCAAAGTGCATGCATGGCTTGTTGCATGCATGCAAGCATGCATGTGTCTTCACAGAGAACCTTACCTGGATCGTTCCTATGGACCATGCAGGAAACATTGGTGTCACTTCCATGCAGCCAAAGATGATGGCGCAGCTTCCAATGGCTGCCTTGCCACAGAGGTCCCCGCCTGTCAGGTGAATGCTCACTGCATGTGCTGATGGTGTGACAGCGCCAAAGGAATTGCTGACAGCAGAGAACCAGAGCTGCTGCACCTGCAACGGCAACAGAATTAACTTCATAACCTTGCCGCATGGGCTGGTACTTGCACATGTGGAGCATGCATGCGTATGTCTCACGATGCCAACCTAATGCAGGGGCTCTCATTAAGTAGATCATGCTTTTTGAGGCAGAAATACCGGGACAAATGTGCGCCCAGCCATGTCCTCTTCCCACTGTGCGCAGCTGAGGCCGTCACTCTCCTCGCAGCAGGCATGCCTGGGCACACCGACCAGCACTGTCTGGACTGTGTCGCAGCTGGGGCACTTGAGGACCTGTGAGGAGATGCGGCGGCCCACTGAGGAGGCAGCCGCGCAGATGCCGATGAAATGCACTGGGGCGCGCTTGCCAGTCAAGGCATGGCCCTGACCCACTGGGGACAGCGGCAGAGGCACCTGCAGGAAGCCACCCTGTCCTGTCATGGCATTTGCTGCAGCCTGCAGCTGGGAAATATTCACATGAAACAGCACGATGTGGACAGCAGAGAATGAGACTCATGCATGCAAACACAACACCTTTGTCACTCGCAGCCGGACTCGCTCTGCAACACTTGGAAGCACGTCCTGCTCCAGGATCTCTGCTATCAATCTCCCCCTCACTGCCTCTGCAGCAATGCAAGTTGTTATTCATGTCCTTTAGCAATCCGATCGTTTCCAGCTTGCAGGATGTGAGTCACAGGAGTTCACCTGGGTCAGACAGCAAGGTGTAGCCAAGCAGAGGGCTTGTGCATGCAGCCTGCATTGCATCTACCTACGAATTCAAAACGTGTTGATCAGTGACTTTGTGCAGGTTGTTCACTGACGATGGTTTCAGTGAGAGGATACGGCACTGTGACGAAAAATTTGCTTGCCTGCAAAACGATAGGAGTATCGTCCTCGCTCTGCAGAGCATTCTCCAGGCTTTCTAGTAACCCCAGCTGCTGCAAGGATTGCAAATAGGATCCGTGTGCTGTTGTTGAGAGCTTCATTAATGACGCTGCTCGGGTCAATATCAGATGATCTCAAGGCCTTCTCCTAGGAAACGCTTTGGCATTCGTTCTCGCTGGAACACGGTCTCGTATAACAAGTGTGCATCCTGGACGAGGTTGAAAATTCATTTTCAAGTGCCGTTTAAATGGCACGATGGTTTGGGCCTATGATGGCGACAGAGCTCGAGCAATGCATGCATGGTGCATTTGCCACGTCAGCACTTCTCCAGGCCTGGGTGCATATATATGAATATAAATGAAAATGGAAATGGGAAAGACATATTTTCGAAGCATCAATTTCCAAAATTCTGAATTGTTCCATGGGATCAGAGCAATTTTTCATTGCAGTAATGGCTCAGGGCCTCTCGCCTACTTGGGCGACCTTTATAAATTAGATCCCAGTCAGATTGGCTCACACCACATGATCATGTGATTTATGATATGCGCCCAGTCGTACGTAATGTCCCACAGAAAGCAAGGCACAAAAGGCGACTCGCCCAGGTCTCTAAATTGCAACTTGTGACAGCAGGCATTCAAAACCCATACATTAAGATCATTTGCACCATGCTCAGCTGCAGCACTCAAAGCACAAATTACAACAGAGGCACTTACTCATTAAATGGATGCTGGCATTGCTAAAACACATAGTAGAAGCCCACAAAGAATTCCAGACCCATGCGGGAAAGGTAAAGTGCTGAAACAACCTCATCGGGATCTTAAATAGCGAGTCGGCATGGCCTCTTGAAGATACATGACTGAAAAGCGGTACATAGGACTCAGAAAATGCACAAGTCACACCACAAAGATCAAATGGACAACATTGATGCAATCATCTTGGCAGAATGAGGTCAATACACTGGCAGATCTCTAGATGCCTGCTCTACCTCGCCGCCAGATTCCAACTACGTAAATTCAACAGTTGATTGTTGATCAGCATGCATCATTCTCCCTGTTCTTCTTTTCCTGCAGCACCCTTGTGGAAGCGGCTTGTGATGATGAGGCCTGCAGAGCAGCAGGAAGTTCTCAGAGATCCTTCAACTTGAATCATCGTGCAAATCATCTGCTAGTGAACCCACCTCCCAACGCTTCATGACAAACAATCATCGGCAACTAAATGGCACCCACCTGATCACCAGATGCCACCTCTGCTGAATTGTCACTGGCGGGGGGGCCCCCCAAGCAGTCTGATCCCAGTCTCCTAAGGCTTCGGGCTCTGCTGCTGCCTCTCCTCAGAGGGTGTGGCTTGTCAGCTGCGCTTGAATCCACCCTTTGCATCTCCACATCATCCACACTCGCTGTGGATCTTTGCCGCTGCAGGACTGACTCCAACCACAAAGGCATGACCCCTGTCAACAGGCATGGGTGAGTGAGACACATGCATGATGACAAACACCTGCATTGCTAGCCCTAAAGAAACTCTACACAACCCCAGTTCTATTTACAAAAGCAGGGAAAGAAATGGGGTTGCTGTAGACAAGGGGTCTCACTTCCTCTCCCAAAGGAAGGCTCGGACTGGAGTTTCGGATCCCACTTCCCAAACGGCGACTGCAGCGCATTCTTATCCACATCGCCAACACGCCGAGCGATGTCCACTGCGTTGTTGGGTGACACCACAACAACAGGGATGAAGGGCTCCGGTCTCAGCGGCTGCACTCCAGTCGGCGCTGACCGCTGAGCCGCGGGTCGCTGTTGCACCCCTGCCACACCACCGAGAGCTCGCTACAATGTCATCCCTCGCTACAACAGCAATACCAATCCAGGCATCCAGTATGAGCTTCCATGCATGTGCAGCAGGAGGTCTTGAGATATGTAAATTGAGGACTGACCGCCAGGTCCATTGATTGCATTCCGGCGCCTAATGTCAGCGTATGCAGTTGTGCCGCACAAGAGCAAGAATGCCGCGATGACTGCTATCGCGCATACACCTGCAGGTAATGGTCCATTTAGAAATTCCACCAGGCGATACTGCGGCGTGTAGGCTGCTTGCTGCCAAGCAGCACTTGCAGCTGCAAGCAGCAATGTTGAGTGCAGGTGAGCCTTTCTGATGTGGAGATGTTTGAGCCTCACCTATGATAACCAGGAACGGGTTCGTTGCCTGGTTAGATGAAAATTTGTATCCAGCGCTTGTGTCAACAGGCTTGCTTGTGCTGTTGACGTACTGTGCACTACATACACTGAGGAGGAAACAGACACTGACGACACGGATGAGCACGCGCATGCGATCCTGCAGGAGGCATACGTGCGATTAGAGACCCAAAAAAATATGCTGTTCGCACCAGGAATTGTACTACAGAGGTCGTCAAATCACACGAGCACAGAGGTACTGAAGCCCAGTATGACTTCGAATAAAAACATCGAAAATATCTTGACACTCTCTGATGTTGCTCAGAAACCGGTAACTTCAGCCACGCTGATTGCCGAATACTCAGAACTCCTTAGTAAACATGTTGGACATTGTGCATTGGGTGCCCAATGCCGCACTGCATATTCTAACTTTATGCTATGGATTTGTAACGTATTCATAATCTGTTTTAGCTACCCACCTGGTCGTGCACACACAAAGTTCGGTTCGTGAGGTGACGATGGCACTGGGTATACTGCACTAATGCTAAGTGCAAGTCCTATTCCGTAATCGTCTTGCTGAAACAAAGGTATAGTTTTGAAGTGTTTCACGATACTGCAACCGATGACTTCTACTCAAAATCTAAGTTTTAGTCTCTTTACGTGACAGCTCGGTGAGTGCGGCCAAATTAGCTTCGATCTCCTCGAGTTCAAACTCGAGATCGGACAGGCACCAAAACGTGCTGGCACCAGCAGCAGCTCACCATTGAAAAGGATTCGTTTGCAAGAAGCATAAGTTCCTAAGTGTTGAGGCGGTTATGTCCCAGTAAATAGCAGACAAAATGGAAGAGGCCAGCTGTTGTGCAGGTTGCAACTGCAGGTCCAATTGGCTCATGAGCAAATCTGCTGGCCAGACAATGCTGAAAAGTTCAGGTGAGGCAAGAGAAGAAAACAAGCAAAACACGAAATCGCAAGCATTTTGATCAAGGCATGAAGGCGGCTGCAGGCGCCAGCGCTCCTTCAAGGTGAAGTTAAAGATGAACATCATGTACAGCATCATGCATCAAATATGGGATCATCGACACTCCTGGACATAGTATCCCTTCTGCGTATGGTGCAATCAGCGCCGCATTTGCTGGCCTGCACAGTGAAGGACCATACAGAGGGCACCGACTTACAAGTTGGCCCAAAGTGCCATTGCAACTCTCATACCCGGTGCCGGTAATAGCCATTTCTTAACCACAACACTCAGTGTCACACTGCCAGAATAAAACTACCTACGAAGTAAGACTTGCATGGCAGCCTCCCGCCTGAGACATGGACTTCTCTGACATTGAATTTACAACACAAGTCTTAGAAATACATGACCTGCACAAGTGTAAGTTGCGCTACTTGTACTTTATCCTTACACTAACTCCTGGCACGAATAGTGCCCAGAGGATACTTGCTGTCAAGCCAACCCCCCCCATACAGCTAACAGACGAGCGCAGGAGAAAGAAACACACAGGCTCCTTCCCCCAGCCATCCACAACCCAACAGCCTAACCTCAGCGAACTGCTGGCAGCACGGGGAGGCTGTCAGAGGGCGTGCGCAGGAGGCCCTGCTCTATGTCATCATCGTCCCCTTCCTCGTCCTCCTCTATGATGCTGGGCAGGCGCCCCTTGACCACCTCACCCGGGTCCTCCTTCTCCTTGTCCCACATGGCTGCCAGGTCGCCGCGACAGTAGCTCAGCACCAGCACCACCCCCAGTGTGCAGGGGATCAGGTACAGCAGCGCCGGCTGACCCTGTGTGCAGCCGAACACACAGACATTATTCACTCCTCTATTCGACTCCAGTCAAACCACCATTCATATCATATCAACCACACTGAGGCTGCGCAAGATACCTCAGGGGATTTTAATTGATAATGTGTGATCCAAAGTGCCCCTGCTGTTCCACAAGAGCACCTGACCGCAAGGGGTTGATCTCTTCCAGAAGACTGCACAAGCGCAGAATCCCTGATCTTGAGAGCTCAAATGCGCAGGACAGTGACGAGCCAGAGACCGCATGTGATGAGACAAACATCCCACCTGGTCGCCGAAGAGCTCCAGCAAGAGTGCGATGAAGGTGAGCACGAGGCCGCAGCCGTAGCCGACGGCAGCCGGCAGGAAGTAGCCGCCGCAGATGCCAGCCCGGTGGCGCAGGTCAAAGATGCGTGCGTACACCAGCAGCAGCCCCGGTAGCACAACGTCCCCAAAGCCCAGTACCGAGTAGCCCGCGTAGGGGCCTCCGCGCATGTTGGGCACCGTCAGCAGCATCGGCAGCGCCTCATGCGAAGCCTCCCCCGTCGCCACCTGGCACACATGACATCAGATGAGGAGGCAGGTACTTGAAAACACACGTGCCGAAATTGCTTAGCCTTTTGCAGCATGCAGACATATCTGGAAGAGGTTGCGCCCTAGCAAGACTCGCAAAATTGACATTGCGCAGGGTGCACCACAATGGAGAAGCGTTAGTTAAGGTACAGGTACATAGATGGTGAGGGAAGGGGAGAACAAGGTAGGCTTGCCTCCACCATGACGCTGGTCCCTCCCATGATCAGGGGCTCGATGAACACCCAGAAGATGTCGTACACGAAGCAGAGCGGCAGCAGTATGCACGCCACCTGCACAATCCACGTCACTAGTGCGTCGTTCATCTTCAGTCATTGATACAATCCAAACTTGAACTTTAACATGCGTTTTCACCAGTACAATATTTGTTATTCGAAGAGGAAAGTACAGGAGAGGACAAGGCCGTCTAGTAACCAGAGTCTCAATGGATTGACAGACATGCATTGATCAGGAGGGCAAACTACCCTGCACACATTGGTGAAATTCACAGGCTCAGATTGCACGCACCTTGATGTTGGGCAGCCGGAACTGGCGCAGCAGCAGCAGCATGAGCGAGATGCCCATGGCGTCCTGCAGCGGCCACGCCCATGTTGTGTGCCGGCCAAAGAACCACACGACCACAACCGCGGCAGCGGGCAGGCTCGCCGCAAGAGACAGGCTGTCCACCGCGCCAGCCAGCGGCAGCACGCTGACGTGGCTCTGCCAGCCTGGCAGGCAACGCCCCAGCGCGGCCGACAGAACCAGCGTCAGGGCTTGCAGCGCCCCGAAGCAGAACATCACCGTCTGCTCAAGCACAGAGTCTGCGAGTGTGAGGAGCTGACTATGACAAATTTCTGAACCAAAAGAGGTGTCTTTTGACAACTTGCAAAACTTTTGAGGAATCTGATACAAGTGCGCAGCATCACAGCTTTAGCTCATTTGCTTCACAAGCCTCATGTCTACAGCCTAGAGGTCCAGCATGCAGCAGAAAATGGAAAATGACAAGCCCAGGAATTGGCCATAGAGGCAATAGGGTGACTAAATAGAGCAATGGGGCACACCAGCACGACGGCGAAGATGTGGCTCATGAAGAAGAACAGCAGCAGGAGCATGCCGGAGGCAAGGAAGACAAAGCCAACAGCCGCTTGCCCCGTCACCACCAACACTTCCGGCGCAGTACTGCTGGCACTGGGTCCCTTCCCATGCGCTCCCTGCAGATCAGGACCCTGTCAGCCCATACTCATGCTCTTTGGGGACTTCCTGCGAGCTGGTGCCATCCCTTGCCAGGAAAGCTTGAGCACCCCGAAGCGGAAACAGGCAGCCAAAACATTGCGAGATATCCCAAGCAAGCCAACACCAGGGCTGCAAGAAACTGTGCAAATAAAGGTAGCCACTTCTGAAGAAATTGCTTTTGGTGGATAAGCAACCAGGTGGGTGGTGTCACCTCATCATCGGCGACCCTGCCTGCCGATTTTACCTCCTGCATGAAATCGCTCCCCGCCCACAGCGACGCTACCACCACTGTCGCCACTGCCATTAACCACAAAAGAGCCGCGCTGGGATCCAAATTCCGATTCCTGCAAGCAACCAACACCCTTTGGGGCTGCGCATGCATGCACCTCTTGCTCATTAAGTCGCAAGGAACTTCCCTTGAGGTTGCTCATATGGTAAGAGGACATGATGCTGTGAGAGTGACCTTGGCAGCCATATGGCGACTGTGGCTCCCTCTGCCATCTTGGCATTCATCTGCTCCCCAGTCGAACGTGACACGCTGATGGATGAGATGTTGAACCTCTCCAGGGTGGCCGAGCCATTGGTCCCCATCTGGAAGCATCCTAATCCCACGCAAAGTGCATTGTTCTTTAGATCCCCACAGGAATAGCTTCAACCAATGAAAGACACGCGTACGTACAGTCCAAGGAGACAAACGGCTGAATATCAGCAGCAATCAGCCATGTGTCTGCAGAAACTGTACTCAAGAGTGTCCCTACAGGACCGCAAAGCCATCAGACACTACTGACAGGAGTAGAAGGATGCTAGGCTGGACATGCGATAGGTAGCGCACCATCATCATCATTGTATACAATCAGTATTGAAGCGTTGGCGGCCTGCACAGCCCTGGCCTTCTCCAGAAATGTACAACCACCACGCTCTACCAGCACTGCAGAGCCTGCCGACATCAAAGCACTTCCACTAAGTCAGGACCACAGAGCTAGCGGCACATCTTTGCCAGTCATTCTCTCTTCACATTGGCACAGCCAGTGTGATTGCAGAGGATGCACTCGTGCCTGAGAATCGAGAGGGGTCCAATGGCGAGCAGGCATCCGCAGGTTCTGCAGCCTTGAGAGGCAAAAGCTGTGACCGCTTCACTGGTGGCAGGGTCCCCAGTCTAGATGGAAAGGCGGTGTAGAGCTGGATAGGCTTCCCATCGGTGCTGACTTCAATGATTACCTGAGACCAAACCCAGAGCAGAGTTTTGAACAAGCATTCCAGCCAGCTCTTCTGTCAAGATTATAAAATTGAGGGTTATGGATGCAAAAGGTAGATCCTTCTTACTTGAGCACCATTGCAGCTGTCCTCCTGGGCGGCCTGTGCTGGCCCACTGCCTAGTAAGATGCAACTGAGAATGACAGGAAGTACCAAATCTCTGCATCTTGACGCGTCCTTCATGAGCCTCCAGATCAAAATAACAGGGAATGCAACTATTTATAAGATATCATTGCGTCACAATGCCACTTGTGGCCTGAGCTGTACACAGTTTGAGAAAGGCCGAGTCAGGGTGGTTGCAACAGTGGACCGCTGACCATTCAAGCCCTCCAATCTGATATGTAAATAAAGAAATTGAAAAGAGCAGATTAGATCACCGTACACAACAATATTATTTCTTTAATTAAAAACACCCCTCCTTGCTGACTATGATTGGTTGTTGCAATAGAACTGCAGTCACAATAAACTTGAGCGTTTACAGCACGAAGGACATGGGTTGCGCAACGTACGACGCTGCAACACACGGGATCGATCACATCGAGATCGATGCCTTGAATACATCGGACCAGTGGACGAGGAAAAGGAAGGTGCGCCCTGAACGCGTTAACGGGCCAACACATGGCAAGGTCCCCCCAGTCAGATTATGCATGCTGAAGGAAGCAACTGCTTGGATCTGAACTGCTATTTGAAGTGTGATTTCAGTAAACAGATGTTCAAGAACCAGCGAGTCAGCGACTTTGCGCATGCAGAGATCATCTGAGAGATGCCTGACCATGAGCAACATTTACATCCGGATCCCCACATGTGTACCGCAGCTGCTCAGAAGCCCCGACCACCAACAGTGTTCAAAGCCTGCCAGGTCAGTGACTGCCAGTGTGCTGAATACCGCACTGAGCACAATGCAGCCTATGCTTTGGGATGAGAAGAAAAGGATATACTTGGATATGTACGCCAGTGGTTTCTGATAACAAGCCAGAGGCTCTCGTATGGAGAGTACTCGATTAAATTTTACTTCAATAATGGGGCTGTGTCGATTTCACAAGTAAAGTGGCCACTGATGACGAGCAGGACCTCCAATGGAACTCAGCAAACAGTACTGATGTCACTGCTGATTTCTCTGCACGACTATGTGCAGCGATTCCTGCCATATTTGCCTGTGATATCACTCATGACCATACACGTATAACGCGATGTCAGCCCGTATAAATGTCATAATCTGGACGGCACGGACTCAGGGAGCACCCCTCGCCGTCCAACAATGGCCTTCCAGTTGTCACTGGCATCCCAGTGATGTAAGGAATCCCTAGTGAAGACATGCACCGGCTGTCCCAAGCCCTTGAGGCTCACTGTTCAGACAGCTAGCCTTAACTTACGCGCCTTAAGCTTCCTCACTTCTTGGGGAAGCTGACCTTGGTGACATACTCCAGCAAGGTCTCCACAACCTGTACAAAAGATCATTTTCAATTTGCACTCTGTCCAGAACTCATGGCAGGCAAAGAATGAGGAGCAAATCAAGACAGCGAACAGACGACATTGCCACGCCAATAGCACCAGTTGCTCAAAGAGAAGAAAGCTTATTAATCGATGCGGGACTCTGACATGCAGCTTACCTCCTTCTTCTTGCTTGCAATGCTCTTCTCAATAGTCTTCACAGTAGCCGCAGATTCTGACTCCAACCGCTTCACATTTGCACCAGAGCTTGTCGAGTCCTGCAGGTGTACATCATGATATCAATACTGATATCATTTCAAGGTCAGCGTGCAGAGATTTTGCACAGCGCTGCCGCTGTGGGTCTGGTCACAAGCCAGTAGTGCAAAGATCAGGCAACATGATTTGCTTTGAGAGGGACTCTGACGCACGTCGGAAATGCGCTTTTGATACTGCTCCTCACGCTGGGCCTTGTAGGCCTTGATCTCACGCTCAGCTTCCTGCTTGGCCTGCTTCAGCCTGTCAGCTTTCGCTGCAGCACAAAGGGGCAACGTCAGGGAACCAAAGTACTATTATGGCAGTCTTGGGATTGTCTTATTACAAATGGTTTCATTTTGAGCGTGAAAATTGATCTGGCTTGGCGTGGACGCAAATTTTTTAGCACTCTACATGGATCAGGGTGAGGCAAAGAAACCATGGCGAAGTTACCATTGACAGGAAGGTAAATCATGGCAACAAAATACTCCGTTTGAATGATATACTATGCAGATCTTCATCCTGATGTAAACATCTATAGCAACTAAGTAGGGCTCCAGAGACGATTAGGGCACTGCACCTTTCCGTGCCGCTGTGACAATGGCTTGAGCGTCCTGCTCGGCAGCAAGCAATCTTTGGATGCCATCTTGGCCCGAAGAGATCTGCATTGGAATCCTTCTCGAGAATCAAGGGTCAAAAGGTTTTCTTGAGCCCTTTTCCACTCCAGATGTTGAGGTGTTGTGCAGCAGGCTTTCTCACAAACGCATCGCTAAGAGTTCTACCACAACTCACAGCTCCCAGACTAATATTGCTGCTCGAAACGATGCAAATCTGCCGGGCTTGACCTAGAACCAAAACAGCAGGAGCAGGGTTGGATGATAATTAGTAACGCTTTCGCGTTTGTTCGCACGTGCGACTTTCAAGCAAACTTTGCCCTTCACTGATGGATATTTGGCGATGTGTGGTTCATCTTTACGGTTTGTGAAGGTTGCTGTAGCATCTTGAGGACAGGGGCCATCGATCGCACCGAATTTCTTGCTACGAGAAGCACGCTAGAATGAGCGGGGTGCCCATCGCTGTAGTGACTGGTGCAGGAGGCTTTGTCGCTACAGAGCTTATCAAGCAATTACTTTCGAAGGGATACAATGTCAGAGGGACAGTCCGGTCCCTCTCTGACACCGGCAAGATGCAGCACCTCACCAAGCTGGGCAATGCCTTGCCAGGAAACCTTGAGCTACAGGAAGCAAACCTCCTGCAGGTGGCCTTATTACTACTGCTACTTTAGCTGGCAAATAATCTCGGTTGATCGCTTCTCGGTCCTGTCCTAGCCGACTGAATCCTGCTTGCTTCGTCACGCAGGAAGGATCGTTTGATGAGGTCGTTCGGGGCAGCACATTCCTCTTTCATACAGCGTGAGGCTCCAATACATCGCGTCATTTCTGTCTCTTCTTAGTGCCAAGGACGATTATTAGCACTGATACCGTCTTGGCTCTAGTAACGGGCGCAGTCCTTGTGCAGATCTCCCTTCTTCATCGAGACTCCAGACCCTCAGAAGGACCTGATAGATCCCGCTCTGAAGGGAACAGAGAACGTGCTGGCATCAGCTGCAAAGGCAAAGGACACTTTGAAGCGCGTTGTCCTCACCTCTTCTGTAGCAGGTGCTAACTGCACAGTGACTTCCTTCTTGCAAATTGAGCCTCTACATAGGCGTTGGCTTGATGTACACGTGAAGATTGTGAGGACTGTGAGCTGGCACTGCAGCTGTGCATGGGGAGTATGCTGCTCCGCCCAAGAATGGCAGCCTGTACACAGAGGAGGACTGGAATGAGACATCTTCACTAGAGAATGGCCAGGCCTACCATCTCAGCAAGGTATGCGCCACCGCCCTTCTTTGCACACTCACTGCAGCAGGCCTGTCTACCTGCACCTATTGCTGATAGTCAGAGACATCCATACAATGGTATGGAGGTACAGTGCATTGAATAGTGCATGTGCAGACTGTGGCTGAGAAGGAGGCCTGGAGGCTGGCAAAGGAGGAGGGCCTGGACCTCGTGGCCGTGCTCCCCAACTTTGTGCTGGGCCCTGTCGTCTCCTCCCGTGCCGATGGGACTTCAGTGGGCTTCCTGAAGGTGCTCCTCCCCTGCCAAAATTCATACAGCAAAAATTCATTTTCCTAGGAATTATTTTGTGAGCACACTTGCTCCCTGAGCCATTTGTGGCAACGTCCCAAGCTGGTGATGGTTGCTTGGAAGTCTGCTTTCTTGCTCTGCATGTGTGCCTGACACATCCCAAAGGCACGAATGGTAGATTTACTGGAAATCTATTCTTGCTGCTAGTGCTCACTTGTGTGTACATGCGCAGGGAATCGTTGAGGGCAAGCCTGTGGAGGGAACGCCCCTGATCTGCGACGTGAGGGACGTGGCCGCTGCGCATGTGCTGGCAGCAGAGACGCCCAGCGCGTCCGGCCGCTACATCGTGTCGCATCGGACGCCTGTCACAGCCACCTACCTGTCCAAAGTGCTCAGGGTGAGGCTCCCAAAATCTTGGCGCATCCCTCACTGTTCAAGCGCCTGGGCTTCAATGTTTAGGCTCTTTCCCTGTGCTGCCTGAGCCATCGGCATCATGGGAAGGGTGTCTGTGCACTTACAAAATTTTGACAGAGCTTAACGCTTTTCTTGGGAGTCCTGAATGGAACAGCTTGTCTGCAGAGGCACCTTGCCTCTGGCAGGAACAGCGTGTCACAATAATGACAGTAAAAAATATTGTAAGCAGGATGCCCTCCTTCTGCAGCTCAATAGTGATGGATTGACCCAATGCTGCAGGAGCGCTTCCCACAGTATGCCATCCCAGAGGTGCCAGAGCTGGAGTACGATGTGAAGGAGCGCATAGACAACAGCAAGGCAGCAAAGGAGCTGGGCCTGAGGCTGACGCCCGAGTCCAGCACTTTCATCGATGGCATTGTCACTCTGATCCAGCTGGGTGTTGCCCAGCCGCTGCCCAGTGGCGCTCCCCACAGTGAAGGGGCACCTGCCGTTTGATGCTGAATTTCATTTGACTTCTGAAACGCTGCGCCAGCTGAGGCCCATGGGAGTTGTGCCCCAGACATGCGGCCTTTCCGTGTAAGTCATTTGCTGTACAGCTCTTGTGGGAATTATGGCACGAGGCTTGTGTGTAAAGGAGATAGTGTGCAGCAAGTTGTGGTGTAAAATATATATAAGGGGGCAGTCATGCCCTTATACATGCAGTCATGCTTTGTCTATCTTCTGAAAAACCTTAATTTACAGATTTTGAAGACAGTCGGGAGCACTCCAGCGTAGTCACGGGTTTAATTTAACAGATCTTGGGGGCTACTACATATAAGCTTCGGACGAGCCTCACAGGCATGCTGGCCAACTGGCAGTCAGTAGCCACCGCCGCCACACGGACGCCACACCAGCTTTGTCTGCTTGGTGTAGCCCCTGCCAGGCTCGTACCCCAGAAACTTTGCCTTCCTGCACACAACAGACGGCTTGTGTCAGATGACCGACTTATAAGTCTGCTGCAATCCTCAGTGCTGGAGTATCAGAAATAGTTCAAGTCACTACATGGTCCTGCTCAGCTGGACATATCATCCGCCAAGGCGAAGCTACATCAAGGAAAAGGCCGCACTTGAATGGGCGCTCAAGGGTTGGAGGAAATTCCTCCTCAAGTGCTCCGAACATGTCTGTGGGGTCCGCCATCAGCTCTGAGTCCTCAAGGGAGGGGCTGCTCGGCCGGCCCTGCTCTCTCATGCCACCTCGGAGGGGCTGCTGGAATGCATGACCCATCTGACCTCTCCCTCCCCCCCTGGACATGGTAGCATGGGGACGCACTCCCAGGGTGTCTCCTGGGAAAAGTGAAACACATCTCACAGCTTCTCAGTATGCAGCAATCTCAAGTAATGCTGCATGCTGAAACAATGCTGTGTTATCTATTTGGGCTGGCAGATTGATAAGACTTGGTGTTTAGGTGGCACCTGAGGCAAATTTGCTGCCCTGTTGAGGTGTGGCATTGCTCCTGTTTGTGAGTTTGTGCTGCTTCAAGGCCGAAGGTCTCGACAGCCCTCTCCTCTTGGAGGCTCTCCTTTCCAGAAAGTCATCCTGTGGTATGGGCAGCATAAACCTTTCAGCAATCCATCAGAGAGCACAAAAAGGAGAAAAGATCTGAGCGTATTGCGCGCACAGCATGTGAGGGGCGAGCGTGATGCCTACCAGGGCTCTGCCAGCATCCCAGTCCTCGCCACCTGGTCCTCCTGTCATGCCAGCTGGCTCACGAATGTGCCCCATCCCGACTCCTGCTCGCCAGCCCAGCACAAGAATTTAATTAGGAGAGGACATGTAGTGATTTGCAGGAACAAAGGATGAGAGCGATAAATCTGACTGCATCAGCTGAAACACCCACCTGGAGGGACATTAGCATGTCCTGCAGTCATTTGAGGCTGGTAGGCTTCGGCAGCTGCATCACTGTCGAGGGTGTCATCATCCAGGGCCAGTGGCTCTTCAGCGTCAAAGCTGATCCCAAACTCATCCACTCCTGCACCATGGCAAACATAGTTCTTTCCAGGATATCTATCACTGATCGCTTAGCATCAAAACTGGGGAATTTAGCCGTGTATGAGCATACCTGGCTCTGTGAAGTGGTCAGCAGATCCAATTGGAGGCACACTAGGAGGCAAGTCAAAGCATCCCTGCGCAGGAATTGCAGCGCTGTCATCAGTGGCCGACAAAAGAAACAAGGCAAGGGCAAGGCACGTGTGTCTCATGCATTTCTGCGCACTGTGCATTTCAAAAGCAAACTCAACGCTGGACAGACAGTGCACACCTGGTTGGTGCGCATGGGTACCGGGTAGTCATCTGCTGCCTGGAATGCCTGAGGAGGGTGCAGCTGACCCCGTCCAGCCGGATGGGGGTCATCCATGTAAGGCTGGGCCGGCTGCGCTGACCCCATATAGGGCTCCTCGTAGTCGTACTCCCCCTGCCACACACCCCCATACATCTGCCCTTGCGCAGGCTGCTGCTGCTGCTGCCGGCGCCTTGGCATGGCGTAGTGTGACGGCTGGGCATATGGGCCGATCTCCTGGAAGGTGGGACCCAGATGGGCTGGCAGCATCTGCTGCGCATGCTGCCGGCTGTGCGCATGCAGCCCACCTGGCCCCATGTGCTGCAGGGCTTGAAGATGCTGACGCGACTGCCCGCCATAGGTGGCATCGTGAAGAACGTTCCCTCCATTCACATGCAGCATGCATGCGCTCTGCCCTTGCGCCCGCTGCTCTGCAGCGCTCCAGTGGCGGTCACTGTGCGCCTCTGGGTAGGACTGGTCATCAGCCTGCCATACTTGGGCCTTGTACCTGCTGGGTGGTTCCTGGTTCCCCATGTGCTCCCAGCCTGTCGGCTGCGGCTGCTGCCTCTGCTGCTGCACTGGATCACTTCCCCACCACACAGCCCCGCCCTGCCCCATGTGCGCATGCTCCAGCCGGTACGGCTGCAGCGTGGCATGCTGCGATGGCTGCGGCGGCCGATGCACTGCGAACCCGCTCGCGTCCGTGCTGTAGGGGGACCTTGCCAGATGCGCGGCTCCTGCGTGGGGATTAGGCGCTGTGTGGCCGCCCTGCCTGAGCCTGCCAGTCCGCTGCCAATGCTGTGACTGCTGCCACTGCCCTTGAGCGGCAGCCCTTGTCGCCTGTGGACGCGCATAAGTAGTCTCATGATGGAAAAATGGTGATGTCACAGTGTGACATCATCCCAAGCATGCTGTCTGTGCCTCTGCAGCCAAAAAGCCAAGATTGACATCCAAACATGGCACAGCATATTCCCTGCAGACTCAATGTCGCAATTTATCAAACAGGAATCCACTTCTTTTGGCATTACCTCAGCTGGGTGGTGACTGTAAGCGTTTCCAGGCTCGAGGTACTGGTTCCAGCCACTCCTGTCACTGTCATTGTCCTCCTCTTGCACAGCATCCAGTCCTCCCATGCCATATTGCCCATCGGCCTCATGCAGAGTTTCACCATACGAGGGGCCATCGAATATCTGATTGCCTGCACCCATAATGATTGTCAGGCTGGAGTCTCACCACAAGTCCCAGAACAGCACGTACTTCGTCATCACAATTGAAAACTTACCAGCAGTGCTTGTTTCAGTAGTCACATTGAGCAGCTGTGCAGAGCCTGCAGAGGGTGGGCGCATGTGGCTGGAGTCTTCAATGGCTTCCCTGGGCCGGTCTGCCGCCGTTACCTCCCTGGCTGTCCCTGATCGGCAGGCACGCATGTCTCCAGCAGCAAGGGTGGCCCCTGCAATCAAAGCAGCAACATGATGCCATTACATGTGGCATCCTTATGAACGCACAAGATTGCTGGCAAGCCATGCAAGGATTCATGCCCAGGCAATTTGCTGCTATTGGGATCGGAAACTCAAAGAACTCTCAGAAGGCCATCATACAAAAATCAGCTGGCCAAGGTCATGGTAGATCAGCTCGTAGATTCTCCTGAAAAAAACCAGGTGATGTGTGTACCTTGCAGCACCGGAGCGCCACATGATGCCTGCTTGAAAAGCAGCTCCAGGCTTCGTTGAGGTATGTCAGGGAACATCTGCCCGAGTTTTTGCTGGTCCTCGGAATTGCTGCACAGCAGCTGCTGCGTACTGCATGGCAGGCCTGCAAGCCTCGCTGCTGCAAAGGGGTTCAGGCTGGGAAAGCTCTCTAGAAAGGCTGCTCGAGGCGAGGGAGTCTCATCAAGCAGTACTGCTGACGCGGCCATGCCCGCTGTCCTGACAGCTGTTTTCACGGCCTCCTGCTCAAGAAGGCACATGAGGAACTTGAGCATTTTTCTCCATCTGTTATCAATGGTGTAATTCTCTGCAACCTGCACTTCTGGGATGTGGTGGAAATCATGGATGGGAGGCATGAAGGCCGAGGAGTGTCCTGGTCATTTGGGGACATTTCTCAGCTGTATGCCCCTCCAAACATGATGTACTCCACTGTGTCCAAGGTTGGGGGCAGCACCTCGGTCTCTTCAGGGCTAGTTGTGGTGAGGATGCTCAGGCCCACTCCACAGCGCTTGCCGAGCACAGCAACTTCCTCAACGCACGCTAGAATGGCCGGCTCAAATGCCTTGCTGCCCTCGAAGCTTAGTATGCATCTGCTGTAAGCCAGGCTCACAAGCGCCATCTGTGCCCCCACACGCTCCTTCACTATGCTCGGCAGCGACCCTGCTGGACCCTGTTGGCAGGACATAACAATAACATCTGAGCCAACTCCCAGTATGTTGACCTCAACTGATCTCCAGCAAGGTATCTCGGATTTTACATTCAGTAATAGAGCCTGCCACAACACCGCGAAAGAGCTCATGGGTTGTGGGTGCATGCATGGCAGGGTGACACAATAAAATACCTTTAGGCTCTGCTCGGTCCAGATGCAGCAGCAGGTGCTCTCAGAGAGTGCCAGGTCAGCGCAGCTGATGTGGCGCTCTACCACAGCTGCACCCTCCCTCTCCAGTTGCATGAGGCAGTTGTGCAGGCCACGGCGTGTGTGGACAAGGCTGTCTTCGCTGGCATTGATCACCAGGCTCCATGCTTGCGTATCTGCGCCACTAGCAGTATTAGCTGTGCCGCAGACTGGCATGCTTCCCCCTGCGCAAGATGAAACTCGTTGGCAGAACACAGATGACAGCGTTGCATGCTTCACACGATGCTCTGAAGGGCTAAGAAACGGCACAAAGTTGAATACTTGGGGGTTATGTCTCTGCGTACAGCCCCACACTCACCCAATCCTGACTGCCTTGATGCTGTGGCCTGTTTCTGGGCATTTACTGCGATGAGAGGCCCCTCTGTGAGGTGCTGGGCTTGCGCAAGAGCACAGTTCTCGCTGCGGAATGAGTCCTCGGATGCAGGGCAGTTTCTCTGGGGGTGAGCTCTGTGCGGGTCCATGAGGTCCTCTTGGCTGACTTGCACCTCGAACAGGACATGCCTGCAAGCCAGACGCAAACTGGTCACGCTGACAAATCAACTTAGCATAGATTCTGGCAGACATGCTTCTCGTGAGAGCGACCTTGCAGGAATATAGTGTATTGATAGATGATAAGGTTGTGGTCCAAATGTGGACAGTTACCTGGGGCATGGCGCAGAAGCAAGGGCAGCTGCGGCTGCCTCTCCTCTGCCGTTGAAGGGGGAGCTGTTGCACTCGATGATGCAGTGAAACAGGCTGAATGGGAAGTCCCTCACAGCCGCGTGGTCGTAGGTTGCCAGAAGACAGTCTGCAGCTTGCAGGGCTGCCTCAGCTGCTGCCGCGACTGCCACTTCCTGCATGCATTACAGAAACAATAAATTCCACTAACAACATGTAATTCTCTGGCCTTAATAAAGAGATGACCTCAAGGTGGGCTCACCTATCACAGCATGCATACATGATGGGAACGCATGGGCATTTAGTCACACAAATGGAGGGATCAGAACGCGTGCCTTGAGCCCTTCTTTCATGAGCCGGCCATCGCGGTCAAGCTGGTATGCGCGCAGACCGGCATCTGTGATGGCTCGGTACATGGTGAAGAAGGCTCTATGATCCCCCAACAACAGCACCTTGCAACCCTATGCAAGCAACACATGCCTTCAACATGCCTGATTGACATGCCCACAGTGGCAAACATGTCACAAAAATATTAGTCCCGCCATTCACATGATGGTCATGAAAAGAATAAGATTCAAATTAGGAAAGGAAAATAAAAAAAATAGAATACAGGACACATACCGATCGCAGAGCATTGACGGTTATGAGTGTACGCCGCAGGGCCTCCTGATTTGGATGATCTTGCAGATGGCCACTCTCGACCTCATGATAGGCGGCTGAGAGGGCTTCTGCTGATGCCTTGCATGCAGCGGCCAGGCCTGGCAAGGTGTCCACATGATGGCGCAGGTGCAAGTGTGCGCAACGTACGCCGTAGTGCACCAGTAGCAAAGCTGTCTGCCTGTACAGGACACATAAATCATGTGAATTTGTCCTTGTTTGTCATTCAGAGATACATTATCCATCTACCGCGTGCAGACAAGTATCTGCAAATAAGAGTATACTTCCTGACAGCTTTGCTTGTCATGACAACACAACGCCTTTCAGACATGCAAAGCTGTGTAGAACTATGTGAACGCTGTCCAGAACATTGGTGCGTACTTGAGAATCGCAAGGGCGGCATAGGCTTTGAGCAGAGAGCGCTGGCTGCCAGGTATTCTGCGCTCCCTCTCGGTGGCAGAGGCCAGGGCAGCATCAAGCGCCTCCGTGGACAGCAGGCCTGCAATGGCCACAGCAGCATCCATCCCTGCTGCCTGCTTCAGGATGTGGCTGTGATTGCTGGCTAGCAGCCGCAGCAGCTGCAGCAGGGCACTCGGCAGAGTCATCAGGATGTGCTCCACCTCTGGGGCAGACGACCTGCGCAATTAATTGCATACCCCACATCATTTATGTTTTCTGACTTTAGAGAAATACCACACTCTTGAAACTGGAGTTAGACGCTAGCAGGTTAGGAGGCGTACCTGCCGAGAAGGCTGTCCCTGCTGCTGGAGGAGGCATCGTCAATGGCTGAGTCCTGGCTGCCCAGAGCGCCTGTCTGCAGCCCAAAGAAGAAGGATGCATCGTCCTTGCCCGCGGCATTCTTGGCCTTCTTTGCTGGGCGCTTGCTGAAAATCCCTGCTGCAGCCACTTCCTCCGCCCTGCTGCCAGGCTGATCAGGTGCATGTGTAGGTCGACTAGCGCTGGGCTGCATGCCACTCATGCCTCCTGTGCTCTGACGGTTTGCCCTGCCTGACAACCTGGCAGGTGGGGCAGAGGCTGCGGCTGCCCTGTCCCACCTCGCCACTGGCGCTGTGTTCTCCATGCCGCGGCCTCCCTTGCGAGAGGAGCCCTTGCTGCAAAGGAACTTCTGCACAGCTGAGGGGAGCTGCTCGGGGCGGGGCTGCAGCCCAGAGCAGTGCACCGGCGGCCCAGCAATCTCTATCAGCAGAAGCTCCGCCCACGGCGCTGCAGCCAGCGCTGACTCTGCGCACGGAAGAGCTTCTGGCGTGAGCGCGGCCCTGAGCCTGTTCCTGGCTCTGCTGCCTGCTGATGTCGGGTCTGGCGCACTGGCATCTGTCATCGACCAGTCCAGAAGCAGCTCTGACACTGCCAGGTTGCGGCTCTTCAGCTGGAGCCCCTTGAGCATCCCTGTTACGGCTGATGCTTCTGCCCTGGCATGCCCTGGATCTTCCAGCATCACCACTGGGAGTGTCTGGAATGTGTCGCTGAGCACTTGGCCTGGCGCGATCAGCTCATGGAAGGTTATGCCGTTTGCGATGTCTGCGTCTGCAGGAGCATGACTGATGACCAGTGCTGGCATGGACTGCAGCAGCGCTCGCCCAATGTGCTGGCGCACTGTCACACTGCTGTGATCTGGCGGCACTGCAGGGACACTCAGCAGCAGCATGCTGTGGAAGCACTTCTGGCCAGGCACTGCTTCTGCAGCGGCTGGTGCCCGCATGACTGGCAGGTCCAAGGATGGCTGCTGGAGGCGCTGTGTGAAGAGCGTGAGGAAGAGATCTTCTGTGTTGATCGCTGGTGCGTGGCCGTTGTCAAGTGGTGCTGGGCTGTGTGCTGATGCTGCCGCGATGCTGCTCAAGGGCACCAGTGACCGATTGCTGGAAGATGACCTCAGGATAGGGAGGATCGGTTGCTCCAGGATGCTCAATTTCTGCTCCATTTCCTGGGCATGCGCTGACAGGGCCTGCTCCCTTTCTGTCATGCTTGCCTGGTCCCCGGACTCCTGAAGGTTGTTGGAGTCGACTCGCATGGGATCCAGGCCACACATCTCTCTGACCTGCAGTGCACAAAGATTTCATTCGCATGTAAGGCACCTCCTGCTCAGTGTGCGTATACATTGCTTGCAACAGAGGCATCTATACTCGCGAGTGCTGGTTGAAGGTGTCACCTTCTTCACTCCGGCATCATCATTGGTGAGTTGCTTTTGGGCAGCAGCAGGCCTTGTGACTGAAGGCCGAGCAACTTCCTGTGCAAGCCAATACCTTCAAACTCGATAAAAATTCGCAAGCTTAGAAAGCGACCTCTGTTATGAAGCAGAAGGATATCATAGACGTGTACCTTGGCGAAAACTGGTGGTTCAAGCTCCACAAAGTCGAGCAATTGAGGGTCAGAAGGAGGTCTCTCAAAGTTTTCCATCGGAAGCTCAGACAATGGTTGCTTCTGAGGCTGCATGCTGTGCTTGAGCCTCAGCAAGGTGCTTTTCGAGCAAAAAGTTGTGAGGCTGCCCTGCTTGGAATCCTTCAGGAGCTGCTTTGGGCAGAAAGCCGTCTGCAAGTTCTGGGCTTGAACGACACCCTTGCATATCGCTTCTGTCTGCTCTGCACTAGTTTCCGTCAAAGTTGGCGAAGGGAGACAGCTGGATAGATACTGACGGTTTGCATTTTCACTCTCTATGCGATAATACCTGGGCACAGTGAGTCGACCTGCTGTGAGACTTCGAAATGGCTTGCGCTGCATTGTGCTACAACAGAACGTCTTGGCATCCTCAAGCTTGTACAGATCTTTTGTACAGAACGATGGCAATTCTTTGAGATCGATGCAATCTTTTCTACAGCTCAACAGCCTCAATCCGCGTTGATGTCTGCGTCATGCATGCTAACCTGAACAGGCAACCTTTATCCCATACACTGGATTGATCTAACGATTTCTTTGTGCAACCTTGTAGTTTCAGCTGCAATGTAATGCAGGAAAGCAGGACACAAGAGCCAGAGCCCGTTCTATGGGAGTTTAGAGTAACTTTATTACGATTTTGACTTCAAGACGTTCCAGTCGGCTGTGCAAAAATGACGATCAGCTTTGGGTCTAATTGGCGCCAACTTGGGATTGGCCGGCCCAAATGGTCATGGCGAGCTGCAGCTTGCAAACAAGGCAAGCAAAATAGCATCAACATTCCCATTGTTCACGCTCTAGGAATTCAAATTTTTTTCTTTGACTGTTCAACATGAGTTTTGGACAGGCAACTGGCAACCCTGCAGGACCCAACAGCTGCGCATATTGCCCCTGACTCGCCCTGCCCAGATGAATCCTTGGTACTAGTGGACCCTTGCCATGGTAAGTTACAGTCATGCAGCCACGAATCACGTGTCGGTGTAGACGCTCCACATTGCGATGCTGCCATCCTTTGATCCTGACGCGAGCCGCTTGGACCGCTGATCAAAGCGCACATCCTGCACGCCGCTCCTGTGGTACTGCAGCACGGCAAGCGGCTTGCGCGTGTCGCACCGGTACAGCCTCACCCTGCCATCCCAGCCGGCCACCGCAAATATCTTGCCATCATGCCGCAGCACCACCGCCGCCACTCCAGGCTTCTTGAGGGGGACAGCTCCTTCCTCACGCAACTCCAGCTGGCCCCAATCGAGGCTGAAGATTGCAAGCTTATCTTCTGCAGAGCCGCTGACGCCCCCTGGGCAGGCATCGCAATTCAAGCTCAGCCAAGACCATTTTACTATTTGAAATATGAAAACAAATACTCAGCAGTCCCGGTACACTGCATTTGCTTGGTGCAAGAGCGTACATTTGCCTGAAGGTTCCATGGCCAAGGCCATGACTGGCTCAGCGTGCATCCTGCTGTGCAATATGGGCCTGTCTGGCTGGGCTGCGTCCCAGACAGCGACAGTGCCGTCCTCATACCCAGCTGCAGCAAGCAGAGCTCCAGTCTCTGGCCTTACAAATAGCTGCAGCGCCATGCACATGCCCATCTTGGCGTCCTCCCTCTGCCTGAACTCCCTCCATTTGCCCGCCTCCTATGCCAGCGCCCCAAGTCTTCATGAGCATGCTACATCAAGTGCAAGATCACTCATTCCAGCACTACTGGTGGACGTGAGCTAAAGAATGTGCGCGCACCAAGCCCATGACTTCCCAAAGCTCGACAGTAGCAGGATCACTGCCTGCAACGCCCACCAGCCACCTCTCCGATTCTTCAGTTCCATGCTTGCCATCATCTGATTCTCTCAGAAGTGCCGCTTTCCCATTGCCCGGCTTGTCATCAGTTTCATAGGAAATGACAGAGCAGCGGCAAAAATTGTAGGAGTTGGTTTGCAGCTCCAAACTGGGTTCCCTGGCATAACAAGGCCCTCGTCAAGCCATGCTTTGCATAAGCAAAGTTTCCATTACTATGAGAATAATGTAACCACATTAAGTGCGCACCTCGAGCAAGATCCATCTTCGGCTACAGCCCATCCCTTGATTGTTCCATCGCGGCCTTGACTGCACAAGGAAGTGGCAATATGTTAGTTATGATCTGTCCCGAAGAATTGCAAAAGTGAGGCATCTTTTGGTCAGAGGAGAAGTTTTACCTCAGTAGTTTGCTGCCAAGCCAGGCCAGGGAGAGGACTCCAGCATTTGCAGGATGCAACCTGTGGGCAGTCCGTCTGGCTCAGTAGGAAAATAGAAGCAGCCCCAGGCCTAAGTAGCACTTTTAAAATATTCATGGCTATGTTTGTACCTTTGAGAAGAGACAGGGCGGCGCTGCTGCAAGTCCCAAACCACCAGTCCACCTTCAGCGTCTCTGCACATTACAATTCCAGACAAGCTGTGAGGCGCCTTGGTACGGAGGCTTGGGTATACTGAACATCAGCAAGCAGCTTCAGCTTTGGTCAAAACACCTCGAGAGGTATCAAGCTGGCATTTGCAGGTTGAGCAAGGAGGGCTGACCCTGAGTACAGCACATCCATCTCGGGGTGGAATAGCAGGGCTTGAACATCCGTGCGGTGGCCTCTCAAGACATACTCCGGGTCAGGCGAAGGCCGAGGCTGCCTCTGCAGAGCCATGTGCAACGCGCAAGGCACTGCACAGTCATCCATACTGCACATAAGTCAGGAAAAGAAACAGGAAAGAGCACGGAAATTACACCGTAAAAAACTTGCAGAACCTCACCTGAGTCTGCTAGTGAGGTTATCTGCTGCTTTGAGAGCCAGGATTGCTCACAGAAGCCCTCTGATTCATCTGTCTAGACAGGGATGCCTGCAACAATTCATCACCTTAGAGCAACGCAATGGGCATTGCTTCCAACGGATGGATACTTACAGTTTCACTAAGTTGAGTACCCACCTGTCTCGTAAGAGATGTCTGCCGAACCAAGTCCATGCTTGGGCCCCTCCTACTATGTTGGCGCTTAATGTCTCGAATCTCTCTGGCGATCTGATCCTTCTGTGCCTGTGACTGGCGCCTTTTCCCCATCATCTCTTGAGCTATGGGAAGGTCCCGCAAGCTGGTGCACCACACGACATACCAGCCAAAGGCAAGGGTAGAGATGACGAGACCAACAGCTCCCACGACACCAGCGGCTCCCAGGAGATGATCAGTGACGTTCTCAGGCAAATTGATCATTTTCACCGTTCTGCATTGGCAATATTCCTGGATATGGCGAACTGTGCATCGAGAAGCTAGTGAATGCTGCACTTAGATAAGTGCCCGAAATGGGCAGGCCACTGCAGCCCAATGAACCAGCCAAGCGCAGCCCAATATGTTTGTGAATGGTTTGCTCTGGAAGGAGGCGGCCTCAAAATTATTCACTTTATAGAACCAAATGGCCCAAAAAGAGTAAACAGGCAGTGAACGTAATATATTTCTTCCTTAGCCTCCACTGTCAGTAAGAATGGTGATCAAATTGGAGATAAGGCATCTGTGAAGGGACGAAGTGAGCCACATCAGGCCAGGATGTCCTCGGAAGAAGATTCAGATGCAGACAGCGTCATGGAATCAAGCGAAGAAGAGGAGGAGGTGGAAGTCCCACAGATACAGCTTCCCAATCGGGCTACCAGAGGAAAGCGACTCGAAAAGGTGCTCAACCAGGAACCCTTCATAGCCGGCTTGAATCACAGTGCCTTGTTACGTGGTTGCTACGCATGTGCAGCTTCTAAATGTCTGATTTATCATGGTTTGTTTCGTCTAAGCTGTATTGTTCTTTGGCACTTCCTTCAAGGATTCGACGAGTGTGTGTCCATTTTTTAGCTGCTGGAGGAGGAGGACAGCGCAGACGAAGAGTTCTGGAATCAGGATTTTTTCCAGGAAGAAAAGGCCGATGAGGGGTACAGCACAGAATCCTCCGAGGAGTCTGTTGCAGACTCAGACTTTGAAGAGTCGGTGCGTTCTCTTATGTCATTGAACACAATAAGAATTTAGCACGTCCCTCCCAGAACTCTTTGGCCTGATTATTGCCAATAATTCCAGGATTGTGCATGCTCTAGATTCCCCCTGTGCACGCTCTAAGTGCAACGCCTCTGCCGTAACAGGAGGAGAGCAGTGATGAGGAAGGCGTGGAGGTAGAGGAGCGCAGCAAAAGAAAGACTCTCAAGCCGCCAGGCGCAGCCAAGAAGCAGACTCGGCGCCCGCCGCAGCCGCCGCAGCCTTCAGCAGGGCTTCAATCCCCCCAAGCTGCTCTAGGTGTGTTAACCACCTCCCTTGCAAGACCCCTGCTCTGGTTCTGCATCTGATCCCTTTTCTGACGAGCCACCATGCCCAAACGCATGAAGTGATTGCTCACAGTCGTATGTGGCTCCGAGCAGTCGCTTTGGGGCGAGTCACTGGTAGGCTCTTTGGGTTGATCGGTTCAAAGTGAGGCATATCTCATCTTCTTCTTTAATTAATAGGTTTTGGTTGGTGCATGCCCTGTAAATTTTCCCCAAATCAGGGGGGAGAAGAAGTGCTTGACTTGAAGCATGTGCGCACAGGTGCGGATGCGGAGCAGCCGGGCAGTCCGATGTCGCCGACGACGCGAGCAGCCGTCCGGGCGGCTCAGGCCGATGTGCTTGCAGAGGCTGCGCAGTTCCAGGCGCCCACTCTGCGCAGGTCCACGCTTGTGCGCGTGGAGGAGGCTCAGAAGGAACGCCAGCGCACTGAACAGGTGAGGCCGGCAGATGCACAGAGGGACATCCGTTGCCAATGTTCACATTTCGTCGGGTGCACTTTGGAATGCGAAAAGAAGCGCTGCAAGACCCAGTGGTGAGGGCATTTGCTGAGCCTGGCACCCAAACCTTGTGCTTGCGGCAATGGCAACGCGTGATGTTTGTTATACTGCCGTGAGATTCATGACTGCCCCTGCACTAGGGAAGGATACATACCCGTAGTCAGCACCATAATTCCCGCGCCCCTCAAAATGCGTGAAATGTTTGGACCCGGTTTTAAGAGTCTTTCTTTCCTTGAAAAGATGTTTCATCATCATTAATGGGTCAAGCTCAGCGAGAGCTTTCCATAATTGGTCTAAAAATTGTCATAGGGATTATATTTTTCATTTCAGGGTCTTAATTTTCGACCCATTTTTAAAAAAATTTAAATGTTTTATGCGGGAAATACGGCGCTGACTACGGCATTGCCATCCTCAGAGTTGCCCAGGAAATGTTTACCGGTAAAACGGGTGTGTCTACATTCAGACCTCTGCAGCAAAACAAGCGTGCCCAGTAGCACAATTGATGGTATACTTAGGGGCGGAACACATGCGTCTGCACGCTGATGAGCAACGGTGTGCATGCTGCGCACAGAAGAAGCCGCGCAAGGCGCAGGTGCGAGCGGAACACCGGCCGCTGACGCAGGAGGAGCTGCTGGAGGAGGCAGCTCAGACAGAGTTAGAAAACAGCGCCAGCGTCGCGGCGCTGATGGCGGCAGAGGAGGAGATCCGCGCGCGCGCCGCCGTGCGCAAGGCCAAGTACTGCGGGCCGCTGCTGCGCTACCACTCCCTCAAGGTCGCCGGCGAGGCCGTGGTGCGCCCCAGTGGTTGCCCCCACCAATTTTAGCCACAGTGGGAGGATAGTGGGACGCATTACTGCCATTGGAACCATTGTGAAGCTCGAGGTAGTCTGAGATGTTCTGTATGGTTGACAATTTGAGGTTTGGTCCTTATGCTTAGATGGGCTTAGGGTCAACCTGCCGGACTGATCATCATGGTCAGCGTTCTTCACTTGTGCATTTTTGTATGTTGTCCGCCTTCGGAACGTGAGCTGTCTTAACAGTGCTTTGAAGTATGTGCCCCTGTCAGCGGTTTGTGATGACGCATTTTTGCTTGATAGTAGATCCTGAGGTCTCCGGACGCTGCAGATCAAAACATATGTTGCTGAAACTGTCTGACTTGGGCACACTTGACATTACGTTATGGCTGCTGAGCCGCAGGTAATCTCTGACAGATTTCTCTTGCATGGTGGATGAGGAGTGGATATGTGTGCAGATGCTGTATGAGATTGCCAACATGCTGGCGCCAAAGGAGATGCAACCCCAGAAGGCACCTGCACCTCCAGCCAAGCCCATGTGCGTGATCACTGGCCGCCCCGCCAAGTACAGGTCTGGGCAACACCTCTGCGGTCATCTCCTCTCCTGCTATCACTGGTCCACAGTGCCGTAATGCTGCATGCACGTACCTTCTATTGAGGCATGCAACTATAACTGTCAAGGGCATGTCCACTGTGGATCTAGCGTTCCACTGTTACAGCTGTGTGTGATGATTGGGCGCTGCCTGTTCACTGCGGATCCGATTCTCCATCATCACAGTACTGTATGATGGTTGGACGCTGCGTGCAGAGATCCGGAAACGGGCATGCCGTACGCGGACGCTGAGGCTTTCAGGGAGCTGCGGCGGCGCACCTCAGAGGGCCGGCCACTGCACTCCAAGCGCACCCAACGGCGGCGAGTCGGCACAGGTACTGTTTCACTTTTGGATGGACCTTTGTTGGGTTGATTTTCAGGGTGTGAGGATTTGTATATCAATGTAAGCTGAGCAGTCCTAGTGTACGACAGCCTCGGGCATCTACCGAGGCTCGCCGAAGTGGCGGACTGCAAGATAGACTGGGATCAATGGAACAGCAGCTGTAGCTTAATCGTCTGCAATCCTGCATTTCTCTGGTCCCCACAGCCTATTATTGTGCCTCCAATAGCACCCCATGTGCCTCCCGGATGTCTGTTTTTTGGGACCTGCAATCTTACATGAGCGACTGAAGGTATGTTGAGTCTTGGAGCTTCAGGATATTGTGACTGCATGAACAGGTGGCTGGGCCCACGTTGCGAGCACACTGCGAGAGGATTTCCCACACAATGCCATGCAGCACTCAGCTGCCCCAGACGCCGCCGTGGCTGCCGCGCCCAATGGAAGCTTCAGCGCACCTGCCCCTCACCCGCCCGCAGCTGCTCCCCAGCCGCCGGCAGCTGCCATGACCGCACCTCATCACCAGGCGCTCTCCCAGCCTGCAGCTGCAGCCTTTCCCTCCTCTCACTCAGCGCCGGGCGCAGTGCCCTCCCCGCCTCTGCCACAGCCGCATGCGCCGCAGCAGCCAGCTCTTCTGCAGCCTCCTTCAGTCTCGCAAGCGCAGCCGAACTTCAGCAGTCCACCTGCTGCCGCATGGGGCCAGGGCATATTGAGTGGGAATTTGCCGCCCGGTGCGGCAGCCACCGAACATCCAAGCGGCAGCTTGCAGCCTGTAGCCGTGCAGGGCGGTGCACTACCGCCGGGCAGCGCTGCAATACCTGCCCAGCAAAAATGAGCTGCCCAGCAAAGATGAGCGGGTGATGTAAATAGCGGCAATGTGCTGAGACAGGTCACAGGTTCGTTGCAGGCTGTAGTACAAGAGCTATTTGCAGCGCGCTCTGATGCAGCTGGGGTGCAGCAGGAGGCTGTACCGCAGTCTGTGCCGCCAGGGTGAATGGCCCAGGTAGTGCGCTCTGGCGCTCGAATTGTCTTGTAACATATGTTGTAATCTCCTTGTACACTGATTGATGGGGCGTCATCCATGCTTGAATGAAGGTGGTTGGGTCTTATTGCTTTGTGAGGCGTTCAAGACCTCAAAATAACTCACCATTGCGTGAAGTATATACCGTATTACATACGGCTGTTCTCAAATGTATGGGAAGCAATGCATGATGTTGCGTGTGTAGCATTACAATAATCTTAACACACCAGTACCGCGATTCCATTGAAATACATGTACTGTGATGGTTTGTGATGTGCTGTAAGCCAGAGCAACTTAAGAAAGAGAAGAAATATGTTGAGTGGAGATTGATGTTGGGCACCGAGAATTTGTAAATCTGGACGATCTAAGGCACTTTTATGAAAGAGGCTTTGCAAAACGCAACTTTTGGCATCAGCGATCACGGCAACTTTATTTACAGGACACTTGCCAACTTCCAATGGCGGCTGCCATCGCGTATCAGGCAGAGTTGACTAGGTTCATTTTCGGGCACACCAGCTCGAGCGCAAGTACCAAAGTTTTAAGGGTAAAGCATGTTCCACAGAGCTTCAGGCTCAGAGTTTACTTGCAGCTGCAGCACTCATGACATGTTCAACAAGGCTTGGGGGTCTACCCACTTATCTACAGGCCAGAAAGCCATCAGAACATTCCTCTCTGCATGCGCATCATAAGAGTCATCCACAAGCCCCGCAAACTTGGCACTCTTGCAGCCTGAAATGTCCTGGGCCATTAGGCTATTTCACAAATAGCAATTCGGCAATTCACATGAAAAGTCTATCGCTGCATTCAGCACAGCACTACTCCAGTGTCAAGAGTCACACATCCGCTACCTATGTCGGTCTGCATATATGCATATGTATGCATGCAGCAACAAGTGTCGCGCACAGGTCAAAGGCAGACGAACTCACACCAGACAGAATGTGCAGATCACAGCGCAGTAGAGCTCTCACACAAATGAAGCTTAATTTGAAAAGGTACACAAAATATCTACACATCATCTACAGCACCCTCTCAGAACTCTCACCGGCTGTGGCTGGGCCGGCACCTGCTCTCAAGAGTCAGCTCGGCCTATCTGAACCAAGAGGGAGATATCATCCTAAGAGAGGTGCGGGCTATTCCAATTTTCACCTGCAATCCCATCTGCCTGCAAAAGCCTCAACAGCTCCCATGATGCAAGACTGCTGCGCACAGCAAAATGCCGCGGTAGCAACGCAGTGCATGTTCAGAAGCAGGGCATGAACGTCGCATTTGTTTTCTCCTACCCTCCCCCTCTAGCGGTCAAGGAATTGCGTGTCCAGATCGGCGCAGCATGATCTCGAGCCCCGGTCGTGGCATGCACAGCGCGTGTGCTTCGCCATCCAGAAATTTTGAGAAAAAGAAGGCCTGATCGTCGCTATAATTGTCCCCACATCTGCATGCAGCCTGAAGATTGCTAGAGACGTGTTCCATATTTGCCATGCAGCCGTATCACGAAGCAGCAGAGCTTCATTCAGCTTCCAAGGGGATCTTCTCATCGTAGCCCTTGACGCGGATGCCGCCGCGGTCCCCGACCTTCACGGTGCCGTAGAGCTCTGCGTAGCACTGCGGCAGCGGCCTCTCCACCGGCGGCGCCACCCACAGCCTCAGCAGGTGCCGCTTCCTGTCCTGCTCCTGCAGCAATGAACCCCAGGCATGCAGTGAGCTCAGCCTGCGGTAACCACCTTCAGAGGCAAGTGCACCCGCCCGCGGCATGGCACATGTCTTTTCAAAGATTCGGAGGAAACCACAGTGAACACACCCTCCGCATATGCACCGTTCCCTCGGCACTTCTCTGGCAACTTTCTGCGTCGATATTGCTAACTCTCAGCGTTGAACCGCGTGTTACAGCAGGCTTCAGTGTCCTCCAATCCGAGGTATCATCATGGTGCATGCTGGTGAAAGCTTTCCCAGCGGCTCACCAGTAGTTGACAGAGGCACGAAAACGTCTCAGCAAGAGGCTCACCGCTTAATTGACAGAGGCATGAATACTTTCTCAGTGAGAGGCTCACCGGGTAGTCGACAAAGGCGGAGCGGTAGTGCAGGCAGGTGTGGTTGTTGAGCAGCTGGATGTCACCCGGCTGCAGGATCATCTCCAGGCGCAGCTCGCGCGAGGCCGCCAGCTCATTGAACAGCGCCATCGCCTCGTAGTGCGCCGGCGTCAGCCGCGGCACCTCCTCGAATCGCTGACTCAGCAGGTAGTAATTATCCGAGTAGTTCACGCTCAGGTAGCCCTGTGCGAACCATGCAGCGCTCAGTTAGCACCTTTTGATCGCCTGAGTACTTCAAACAGGGAGCCATGTGGACACCGAGTACTGATTCAGGGCCCAAAGGACCTTGCCTCAGCATGGAACTACCATCCATGGCTATTAAATGCATCACTTCCCGCATGCAACAGTGGCACAACTAGGCGAGGTCTCGATGAACTCGGTGGAATCCTCCAATAGGACAGAAACCGAGACATGCCTGATGCCGAAATGGCCATGTGTGGTGAGACTCAATGAATCTGATGAACATGATCCATCACCACAAACAGCTGCAGTTGCATGGGAACACACGAATAAAACATCAAGTGAAGGCTGGATAGATACCTCGTGGTAGTTGAAGACTGGCAGCTCGAAGTAGCCCTTCTTGCCCTCTGGCACCTCACCCTTGCGGTCCATGAACCAGGGTCCCGCCAGCAGCCGCGCCAGATCCGGCCGTCGCCGCACGATCTCGTTGTGCACGCTAATGCTGCTGCTCCAGCCGCTCAGGCCGCCCTCCTGTGCATTGCTCAGGCACAGCAGCGCTGCAGCACAGCAAGAATCAGTAAGGTCACCTCTGCCTTCCAAATCAACCAGCTGCTCAGGAGTAAAGGTGCTGCAGCACAGCCACGTCTTGTCACAGTCTCCCCACTCAGTGTCACACGCCCGAGCCCCACTTACTGAGTATTGGGGAGCAGAGTATTCAGGCCTCCCACAAGCAGCGATGTGCGTACCAACAGTCCTTCTTACAGCGATTGCACAATACTCTGGTCAACTACTCCACCCCCCAGAAACAGCGAAAGTATCAGCACCTTTCCAGCAAACACGCTTCTTGCGTTTCAGGCATATCAAGGTGCAGGTCTAGCCCTCCTGAGAGTCCAGATGAGGCAGTGGTGACTGGGGGCACCAGAGGGCAGGAGCACTCACCGACTTGGTCGCTGGAGTCGTTGTGCCAGGGCTGCGCTGCGTGGGTGGCGTAGAGGCGGGTGGTGGGCTGGGAGGGGTCGTAGCCGATGTCCTTGATGTGGCCTATGAGGTGCCCCTTCTTGTTGTTGCTCTGCGCCTTGCCCCAGTACGTGCCGATCGCCCAGTAGGCCGCCATCGTCTGCTCCCGGCTGTACTTCCCCACAGGCAGCCCCCTGCAGTGACCAATATCCAAAAAACATCAGCCCTGCGCTGTATCTTGCTCTCTGTCCTGCGCTGTGATGCAGCGCTGGGATGCACCAATGTACCAGTATGGCTGCATCCACATGTACAAATTATATTGATGCAGCGCTGTAGAGTCATGACAGCGTTTGTCTCAACATGGCTGCGCTGTTGCATGTGCACGGATCATCCTTCAGAGTGCAGCTCACTGGCTCTCACCTGAACAGCTGGAAGCCGCGGCCCATCCTGACTTCTTCCCTGAACGCCACCAGTTTTGGGCCTAGCGTCGGCAGCGGGAAGTCTTCCCTTGCAAGGTCCTGCAATTTCAGCCCATTTGAGTTTCAGAACGCCATCCCTTCCACCACCATGTGTTGTCTGATCTTCTTGTCACGATGTCTCAATGCACTGATACCATGATATCACATGCAGCGGCCTGGTCAGATGTAGCCAACAGGACAGGAAGATCTTCCGCACCTTAATGTCTTTGCCTTGTTGGAGGGCTGCTGCCACCGCAGCTTCAAGCTCCGCCAAATCAGCCGCTGAGAAGTGGTAGATGTAGTCATCTGTGTTGGTGTAGTCAGCGGCGGTCCATGCCTCGGGGCCCTCCACAACTGTGAAGGGGACCACATTCCCCATCCTGCGGGGAGACACACAGTGTGTGTTATGAGTCTAATAGAGTGCCACGATGCATCACCGCTCAAAAATGCTCCACGTAGTCAACCCCCGGTGTGAAGAGCGCGCATTTTAGGCAGAAGCATGCAGCAGAAGAAAAGCATGGGTGCAAGGGGAAGGCAGGCCTATTCTGCCCTTCTAGAAACAATGGAGTCGCTCCCTTGGGGCCTCACCTGGTGGTCAGAGGCGCTGGGGCAGCCTTCTGGAAGGGACGGACCTTCAAGGTATTCCTGCAGGCGAATGGCATAAAAGTTGAGGCGTGCTCGGATTTTCCCATTCGGCTGCTCTGAAAGCAAAAAAGACACATCCAAGAATAGTGGCGTAATGCTAGGATACTTCGAGGCCAGCCCATGCCGGCAACAGGTTTGCTTCACGTCACTACGACAGCAGTTCTGGAGAGACGTACGTTGTGATCGTCGCGGTGGCTGTCGCCACTGGTCCATTATTTAGGAAAGCCGGAGGCGCCATGAAGCAAAGCGTGCAAGAATCCCTGAGCTGAGTCGCTGGCGGCAGCTACGGCGTTTCAGACCTGCATCAAAGCAGTCTCAGGGTGGACAACTCCCCAAATGGAGCAGATCTTACGAAACAATCAAACTGCGCTCCACGAGTCGCGCAAGGGACAGACCATGCTCCCAAACCACACCAGGGGAAGACCAAAAAACAGGCTGACGGGGTAGAAATGTCCACGCAAGCAGAAGTCAACTTGCAAAATCGTCCCCTCTGAGCAGCCCACCCATTGACCGCATGTTCAAAGAGCACAAACGGGTCTATCTGATAGAAGAGGCCAGTCAAATTGACCGGGCGTTGCGCCGGGCCGAGACCTTGTGCTGAACAAAACACGTGCGCTCCCTCCTATCGTTGCTTTCGCTTGCATCAGAATCCTTCGCCTCCGCAGGGCCGCCCCTAACTTCAGAAGCAATCACTCTGATGCAGATGTGCTCGTCAAAAGACGCTTGACTTGGGAGGGAAGGCAAACCTGTTGCCCGGTCGCCGCACGAGGATGTATCTTCAACCTGTCCGTATCCGACGCCACTGAGCTCCAAGATCAGCACTCTGCACTTGATAAGGGTTCAAGGGCGAGTTTAAGTGAGTTCCAACACTCGAATGACGTGAACGCGATTGTCGCGGAAGTTTCTTTGGATAAACACGTTATGCCCTCACGAGGGATTTTGTGGTGGCATCGTGCCGGCACGAGCCTCCGAAGGATCTTCCAGATGTTGTCTCCCTGGAGAGGGCCGCAAGAACAGGGGTTTTCGGGGTAGGGTGCCGACACCAGCTGCTGCTCTCACAACAATTTACAATGTTGTCCTGGCCCATCCTTGAATAAATTCGATCGATGATGATGTTCAGGTCGAGAGAAGTTGACATTAGTATTTATTTGTTGTTTTAGCTCTTCCAGAGGTTGCGTGTTTCTACACAGTACTTTTTTTAGGCTTCCAGCAGAAGTTCGAGTAGATGTGGCCATGCCTTAATGTAACTTCTCAAGTATTGCTGCGCATTTGCAAGTCGCAAGATGCCGCCATTCGGCAGGCCCTCCTCAGCAGAAACCAGTTTACTAGTCTCACTTCTCTAGCCAGACTCGGCAGCACCGCTCATTCGATGCCTTTCCGACATCTTAGCGTTGGTGCAAGTCGCTGCAGTGTATCAGCTTCAGCTTTGAGAACATCAGATGCCTCGGTAGTACCCACGAGCCTTGGCGCACAGCTGAGGAATGATGAGACAGTGGTAGCGCGCCAAAGCGCAGCCAGAATGCACACATCCTGCATGTCGGCCAGTGCCCAACAGTTGGCAGCTAGCACCAGTCAATCCCTCAAGAGACAGCCAGGATCGGTCGACCAGGACTGGCCTGTGCAAGAGAGTGGCAGGATCTATGATGGCTATACTGTAGAGCTGGCGCCAGGGGCCGCCTTAGAGGGGGGCGACCCTATTTTCCTGAGCATAGACGAGGATGCAGTCCTCGAAGAAGCCGCAGAGGCGCTCCAAGAGAAAGAGCAGAGAATGGCCAAGAGGAGAGGGAAGAGGTCAGTCGCGAACGGCAGCGTTGTAGGCTCCTCTGCATTAGCTCAGGAGCATATTCCAATGCAGCAGGGCAGGCGGGCTTCAGGGGCGAGGCCCCAGCGGGAAGGGCGGTTGAGTGTAGGCGATGAGGTGGACCTTGTTTGCCAGAGCCTGGCATTTGGCGGCCAGGTAGCTTCACTTGCACATCCCCTCAGGCTTCTATGCTCGCTTCATATGTGCACAATGCATACCTGAGAATGCAAGAAGTGATCCCCACAATCCCCCAAACCGCAATCCCTGCGTTCTCGTGTCCCCCAGTGGCTGCAACGCGCGGGTGCACAACAGAGAAGGATGTGAAGCAAATCCTCTTCCTGACTACTGTATCACAGTCGCTGCATTGACTGGCGCCCAATACAGAGAAACTCCACTATCTTGACGGGCATCTTGTGTCGTGTCCAGGGCGTGTGCAAGCTGCCGGAGGGGTACACGATCTTCTGCGACCGTGCACTGCCGGGGGAGCACCTGAGCGCGCGCATCACGGCCGTCAAGAAGACGCACGCCAGCGCGGTCAAGGTGGCGTCCATGCAGCAGCACGCGCATGCCGTGGAGGCCCCCTGCAAACACTACAGCGAGGGCTGCGGCGGCTGCTCCGTGCAGAACCTGGCCTACAGCGCGCAGCTTGCAGCCAAGGAGCAGCAGGTACTGTAGTCAATCTCACATGGACACCATGAGGGATTGAGCCTTGTTTTGAGAATTGTGAGCCTTTGGTGGGCCTTTTTGTGCTTTGTGGGACACACTTTGTTATGAGCTTGGTGAGCCTTGTGTGAGCTTTCCTGATTTCTGTTAGCTCTTCAAGCTTTTGGAGAGTGGCCACTGCGCAGGTGCAGGATAGCAAAGCCTCTGATAGATCTTAGCCGCAGTGTGTCAGTGGGAGTGTCAGTGGGACTGTCATGTGCACAGGTGATGGACGCTCTTGGGCGCATAGGCAAGGTGGAGGGGGCCCGAGCGCTGGTGAAGCCCATCCTGCCATGCGCGGAGCCCTTCCGGTACAGGAACAAGATGGGTTTCAGCTTTGCGCAGGATGTGCCGCAGCTGCCGAGGGCTGCCGGCTTTGGCCTGCGCCACGTCAGCAACCCAAAGGAGGTACCAATACTTTCCTTTACAGTGTCCTTCTGCTTTGTACTGGCGTGCAAGTTTTTTCTGCGGTGTTTATTTGAAGTTCTGTTTGATTGTACCCAGTTCCTTTTGTCACGTGAACGCGTGCTGTGCGTTCTCCTTGAGGAATAAATGAGCATGGAAGAGTGATCATTGAAACACAATGTTGAGAGTCAGAGAGGAAACTCACAAATGCACTGTTCTGTGCAGGTGCTGCCGGTCTGGGATTGCTGGCTGCAGGATGAGGGAGCTAACAGGATCCTGCAGGTCCTCACAACCGCTGTGCAGACCAAGAGGGACTCCCGGGAGCTGCCCATGCTCCAACCCTGGACAAAGGTATGCAATTTTGTGCTTTAGAGCATCCTCATGATTTGGGGTGTACATAATAATCACCTGACTGCATAGCAAAGGCCTGCTGGGAGCCTCCCGATGCTCACTGGAATTATGGTCAGTCAATCACTGTCTGACTTAGTATCACAGATTTCTCATGTATCTGCACCCTGCCAACAATTTGGCAATTATTTTGCAAAGTAATTATATAGGAGGAGAGTGGCAAGCGGTTTGTTGCTGCTGCAGATAAAGGTGTTCCAGCCTACGGTGAGCAAGGTGACCATTCGCAGTGGGCTGAATCCCGACACAGGCAACTGTGCCTACTTGGTCATCCTGCATACAGCTGGGGAAGTTACGCCCCGCACACTGCCTGACGAGGAACTCCTTGAAGAAGCAGGTGCGTTCCTTGAGCCAGTGCCAAACACTTTTGCGCTGCATTCCTGAAGCGTGGAGGCTCGCATCCTAGGAAGAACATTGGAGGCTGAACTTTGTACTGTCTGAGCGTGTCTTGTCACACAGCCTTGACACTGCTCTGTCGACAAAGGTACATATGAGGCTTTGCCTGTCAGTGAGAAGCTGTGTGGGTGTGGCAGCCGTGAGGCCTGTCAGTGAGAGGCTGTGTGGGTGTGGCAGCCATGAGGCGAAGGGAGGGACTGCCTCTGGAGAAGGAGCATCTGCTAAAACTGCGGAGGAAGCGCCCCAAAGCTCTCATACCTATAGTGGACCACCTGCGCCGCGAGGTGCCAGAGATTGCTGGCATCCTGCAATACACAGGTCTGTGTCTGCTGCTGCATGTTGTCTTAACCTGTATACATCTTGGCTCCCCACACATGCATCATCCTTTCAAGTCACAAGTTCGCTGGTCTGAGTTTTGCACGGTCCTGAATCAATCGGGCAGTGACATCGGCCTTTTGCTATGCAACAAAGGGATGCTCTTGTTAGGGGTGCACACCATCTCTGGCATGGAGCAGGTGCCCAGTCACCTCTTGCGGGAACAGCCTCCAAGGAAAGGATTCCTTCAAAGGATGGGTTAGAGCATCACTTCTTCTGCCTCCGTACCTACTGGGCAGACGCCCTTACCAGCTCTTGTGATGCAGAGTCGCGGAAGGGGAGAAAGGCTGAGGACTCTGCGGATGGCCTTGCACTTATTTCGGGCAAGGACAGGATCATGGAGAGGCTATGTGGGCTGGAGTTTGCCATCACCCCGCTCTCTTTCTTCCAGACCAACCCCAAGCAGACAGAGACCCTTTACAATGCCGTAGCAGATGCAGCAGGTGGGTACCCCGTCACAGGTACTCTTAGCTGCATTTGCAAACTTATCTAGTGCTTTCACATGTCATTATTACTGGCATATCGTGTACACATGATTGGTGTTGGAGGCAGTGCTTTTATGTCCTGCCTTGATCCTGTATCCTGCTTGCCTCTCTCCCAAGCTTGTGTGTTCTGTGTGCCCTCCCTTTGTCGATCGGTACCAGAGGACTCCACATTAGTTGACTTAGTAGGTGTCGAGTCACTTGGTGATACAAATCTTGGTGGAGGGGCCGGCTTTCCGGGAAAAGATTGTTGGTCACGGCTGAGGAAGATTATGGCGGCCAGGGTTGAGTGGATCAGAGGTGCTGCTGGACCTCTACTCTGGCACTGGCACGATCGCGCTATGCCTGGCGAGGAAGTGCAGCAAAGTGTTTGGAGTGGAGTCCAACCAGCACGCGGTGGATGATGCCATGGAGAACGCGCGCCACAACCGCGTCACCAATGCCACATTCCTGCAGGCTGACCTGTCCAAGCCCAGTGACGTGGCCCACGTTGCCGAGCGGGTCCCCCAACCCGACGTCGTTGTTGCTGGTGACTTACTCTTGCACCTTACGCACTTTGCATGTGTGGGTGCTTGATCATGTGCCCACGCATGTGCATGCAATCCTGAACCTTTCTTTGACGCCACTTGTCATTTTGTATGCCTGATCAAACTGCAGGGTCAGATGGTAATGCTCCTGGAAGTGCTTTCCAAGACTGCAGTCACCATGAGGCTGTGTGAGCAGGTGGAGATGAGTTGATGCTGAGGTCTTCTATGCATTCGCAGATCCAGCAAGGGCGGGGCTGGGGAAACCTGTGATAGAGTACCTGATGGGCTGCGGGGCGAGCACGCTGGTGTATGTGTCTTGCAACCCAGCCACCCAGGCGCGGGACATCCAGCTGCTGACAGACACGGCTGCGCCGAACAGCTTCCGTCTGGAGAGCGTGCAGCCTGTTGACATGTTTCCCCACACCGAGCACATTGAGAGCGTGGTAATGCTGCGGCGTGCCTCTAGTGCAGGGCAGGTGCCAGAGCATTGAAGCTAAGCTGACTGAAGAGTAATAACAATGCTTGTTGAATTGAGCCTTTTGCAATGCATTTGGGATCAGAGCATGATTGTGAGGCCAACGACAAGCTGCGGAACCTTAAGGGGGGTACAATTCTCTCATCAGCGACAAGGACGTGAGGATTTGCGTCTGCAGAGAAGTTGCATGTAAAGGCTTTTATAAATCCTCTCCCTTGATGGACTCGCCAAATCCATGCAAGCGCCAATCAACCATGGGCATGGCGCTGATCAGTATATCATATGCATGATGCCCCTCCAGCCGGGGCCAATACTGATTTCAAACAAGCTTAAGCTTTATGCTATACTACACTACTACTACAGTACATGCACACATGCGCATGTGCAGAAGACTGTCCTGTGCACGGGAAAGATTGGAGATGATACAACACAAACTCATCGGAGAGTGAACCTCATTTTGTGGGGGAAGCTGGAAGAAACTGTACATAGTATGTAATTTACCGACCCCACTGCATGCCATGAAATGTTGCACACTCCGATGTTGGCATCGACGTGTTCTTGTACAGTACTGCACTAAGGAAGCAGATGTTGACATCAACTGGACCATGCGACAAGGCAAAGAGCCGATATAGGATGCGTTGTCTTTTAAGGCAATGCAATCCCATTCTCCCTCCTTACTGTGCTCATCACGTCATTAATCTCGTAGAAACTGCTGCACACCACATACTTAAACACTTCAATTTGTGAAGTGTGCCGGCTAAGCGACTGCGCAGGGCCCAAAGTCCGTATTTGCGGCATACAATAAACAAGATGGCCAGCGACAGACTTTCAGCCCTGCTGAATGACCTCAGCGATTGTCTTATGGCAGCCAGTGATTCCAGCAACAGCCCTCACGGCAGTGAGCTGCAGCTAAGCACAAGGATGCGCACCGTCCTTGTGTCACTGCTTGGTGAATGCATCGAAGTGAAAACAGGTAGACAGCATACTCCGTCTCTTCTCTGTGCTCGCTTGATTCATCATGTGAACTGATGAGCTGAGTAATTGTCTGATTCTGCAGTGAAAGAGAAGGACCTGAAGGTCCTCTTGAACCTTGTCAACCTGGCCCTGCAGCGCATCCCAAAGATGGTCAGAGACGACCGCGGTGCAACTGTACTCACGATCTTCAGCCAGATCGTTCCCCTTCTGGCTGAGGAAAGGCTACAGTAAGCCCCTTCTGATTGGCAATCCGCATTTCGCAGGTGGTGGTATGTTGTGATACGTTACTGACAACAGTTGTGTCTTTAAATTGCAGCAACTTGCACAGCTATCTCTTGAACACCGTCACATCACTCATGGTCACCCTCGCCTCTGCAAATCCTGATGCCTATCGCCAGCTTTGCTCAGGAATGGGGGAGCTTGTCACAGGTGAGACTGGCTGACTGCATGAGCCTTGAGACCTGAGCCGACTTTGTTGTGATCGCATGATTCAGCCACGCCTAGAGTGCTGCAGTCAATGTATCAGCAATTGCAGCTGGGCAGCATTCGCACAGCAAGAGGCCTCTCGTGTAATGCAGATCTTCGAGACCTGCTGCGCTTCATGTGCCAGCCTGGCGCGCTGCCACCAGGAGTCTCAGCCACAGTACAATGCTTCTCTGGCGTGCAAGCAGGGCTTGTCTCCCCCGCAGAGGCACCAGAACAGAACCAAGCATCCCAGCGCTCAGTGCAGCAGCCGGCCGGGGCTGCGCACACTTCTGCAGCGGCCACCATTGCGCTGTCGTCCATTTCGCAGTGCAAGACATTCCTGTGCAATGCCCTGGAGCTGTTTGCGCGCGTGATGACGGAGACACCCGCCACGTTTGCTGCAACTGTCCCACCAGATGCCATCCTTGCTGTCGTGGACTTGCTGGCTCATGCAGGGTTCTCGGTGCGCCCGATTGCCACCAGAAGAGGCGCATCTCTTCTGCATTTTGTTATTTTCTGGTTGTCGGTTGTCGACAGGAAATTTGATGTTCTGGTTGTGCGCAGGTGCAAGTGGCAGCAGCACACGCAGCAATGCTGATGCTTACCGCCATTCCAGCAGAGCGCTTGCCTTTCGCACAGATCCTGGAGAGCGCACTCATTGCGCTGAAGGCCTGGGCTGGAGCGTATGGCTGCTTCACGGACCACGCACTTTTTCCACTCTGGTCGCAGTACATGCTGGCAATTTCAGAGTTGCTTCATGGCACCTCCAGGGAACTTGGCCTTTCCAGCATGACGTGTCTCAAGCTTTCCAAGGTGCGGCCTCACCAATTTACTTATCGCTGACATCTTGTACTGGTTTGTTGTTGGGCTTTCAGTGCATGTGCACCCTAAGTTTGAAGTGACGTGCACGCATGCTGCATGCAGGTTCTGCCAGAGATCATTCTCAAGTGCCCGAGCGGGCTCAGCTTCAGAACACAGCTGTGTCAGCTGCATTTGAACATAATCCAGGACCAGCCGGAGCTCGCAGGCAGTGCTTTGCCACTGCTGCCGCTTTTGGGGCTTGGAGACGAGCTGGCGCAAAGTCTCTGTGCAGGCTTGCGAAGCATCCTGGAGCTCTGTGACCCTCAGGACCTGGAAAGGATGTTCAAAGAGAGCTGGACCTCAGCAGAGCAGGTACGCTCTGACAGGCAGAACAGTACTCCTTGTGTCAAATAATGTTTACCTCTGATATTCCAGGTAATGCAGGTGAATCAGGGGGCAGCCGAGGGAGATGCACCTGAGGAAAGGGTTGCAAAGCGCCGCCGAACAAGTGACAGAGGGGAGGCCGCTGCGAGAGCTGCACAGGAGCTGCCCTCATCGCAGATACCCACGCAGCCCATGAGTTCATGGGAGCCTGGCATGGGTCTTGGCAGCCTTGCAGCTTCAGGCCCTCGAAAAGATGCTATCACAGCTGTAGTAGCCAAGGCTGCATTCCTTGCCGCGGCTGTCAGCCCATCGAGTATACTTCTTACCCTGATACCCACATGCACTCGTTGTATTTCATACAAGGCATTGACATGCAGGGCATAATGCTGCTCCAGGTGCATAGCATCTAAATACAACATCTTGGCCCTGATTATAAACTTTGCATGCCTGTTCAGGCAGCAGTGCCGTGAGCAGCAAGGAGCGGTTGCAGATTTTGACTGGCCTCTTCTACATCTTGGGGTGGGCGTCACCGAGCTTGCGCCAGCTCCAAACACAGGCATTGCAGGAATGGCTGGCTTCCGAGCCTGTGGCTGCAGCTGCCGAGAACGTGCCGCACATGGAAGCCCATGTGCTCATCCTAGGTAGGGGCTTGCCCTCCACATGCAGAGCTGCTGTTTTTGCCCGTCATTGTCACCTAGCAAAGATCAGACAAACATCTTCAACAAAGCAAACTGAATCCCACAATTGGTTGGACACCTCACGTGAAGGCAGCTCTTGTCTGTCTGTTTGCGCAGACTCCCTGGATGCCTGCTTTGCATCCCAGACTGTCGCTCTCTTGGCAACTCCGGCATCTGCCACAAGCGAAGAAGCCAGAGCAGTCTGGCAGCGCGCCCCCTGGACAAAAGAAACCGCCAAAGGAGTCACTGCAAGGCCCTGGACAGCCGCAGGCGGACTCTTACAGCCAGAGCACCTGCAGCACGCCAAGCTTGCGGCCCTGAGAGTGCAGCTTGCTCTGTCAGCCTACCACCTCGTTGAAGGCGACAGGACTTCGCCCTTTGCAAAAGGTACCACTGCTGCAACAGCATTTTTGCTTTATTGCGTTGAGTTGAGTTGACCTTAAGTGGTTTGAAAGCGTGTTGTGCATGCTCCAGGCACTGCTATGACCAGGGGATTGGAGGATACAGACGAAGCTGTGCGTGCATGCGCCGCCTGTCTCATTCCAGCATTCATTGCCGTATCAACACGCAGCCAAGCCAAGGTGGTGTCTGCTGCTGTCTCAGCCCTGGACGCCCTGAAAGGTGAGCCAGACCCCTCAACACTACATGCTGTTCGCATGTAAAATGTCAATGCCAATGCATTCACTACAATTGGAGATTCTAGAGACAACATCGCTCAGATTGATGCCAATGCAGCAAGTTTGTGTGACTCCTGCAGATGACTCCAGCAAGGCAGTGCGGCAGGCGGCAGCAAGAGCGGTGGGCAGCCTTGTAAACATGCAGAAGCTTAATGCACAGCCGCTCCATATTCTTGGGGTGGCATGCTCAAGCGCAGAGGAGTGTGTGAAGGGAGGCTCGAGCCTATGGCACTGGCTGAAATCGGCCCATGTGACGCCCAGAGACATCCAGCAGATTGATGTTGTCACGGGCTTGGAGCAAGTGCAGTCTTTGACAAGCGCCTTTCTGATCAACGAGTCAGATGAAGATGTCCAGGTAACCATCTGTAGAAAGCCGAGAATGTGACCCTCCTCTACCGCACATGTGACAGTGCCACTCTCTGTCATCTGCAAGCTGGTGCCTCCAATGAAATGTCCTCGGATGAATTATGGCCTGTTTGCTTCAGGTGGAAGGGCTGCTCTCGGTCCTGTCTTGGCTTGAGCATGCTAGACAGCACAGCTTGGCTGGCAGCAAGGCGCTCATCATGCAGGTGCGACATGTTGGTCAATCGCTTCAATATAATTTCGAGTTTACACATATTAGTCTGTGATTGTGGTGTGTGCGATTGGCCTGGCAGATTTTGGCCTTCTGCAGCCACAAGTCACTTTCTGTGCGGGCTGCTCTGGTCGCCAGCAGCAGTGTCTTCACAAGACCAGATGTCCTTCTGGAAGCCTTTTCAGGCGCTGACACCCAATCAGATGCAGAGGATGGCAAGCAACTGCGGAGTGCTGAGCTGAGGCTCCTGCAGGTAATTCTCTGTCTCTCTCGATTCGACTTAAAGCCTCATGCTTGTGGCAGACATTCATTTCGAAGGCGCAACCCCTCCCCTCAGCTTGTACGCCGCCTAAGGTTGTCAGTCTCTGGTCATTTGCTTTGAAGAGATATAAAATCACGGTGCCGCGTTGCAGGAGATGAAGAGGCAGCTGGAGGAAGCTGGCGACAGCAGCTGCAGGAAGGCTCTGCTGCAGTTCATCATGGTTTTCAGCGCGCAAATGTCCCCAGCCGGCCTGGAGACAGATGTGCGCCACATTCTGGCACTCGTGCTGCTTGCGGGCCGACTGGATGACCCTGATCCCTCTCTCCGCCTGACAGCAGCTGAGCTCCTCATCGGTACGTGGGGCTGTACAGGCTCCACAAGAGCATTATTTTGTAGTAGAAGAGAGGCCTTTGTGAGGTCTGGTTTCTTGGATATCCACCGGCCTTCGAGGCAGTCCATATGACAAGCAATATCCATTGCAAAGAGCCAGCTGTGTGCATGAATGCAGGCAAGGCCGAGGCCTCGAATGTCTCTGTGAGGGAGCTCATCTTTGGGGCGCCGAGGCTGCTGGAGTGGATCGGCCTGAACATTGTGAAGAGGGACCAGCTGCTCGGTGACTCCTCTTGCTCCCAAGTCGAAGCCAAAGCTGTGTCCTGTCCTTTGAAGATGGGGTCCGCATGAGAGCAAGAGCACTGCGTGCATGGCCTTTCCTCTGAAAACAAGTGGCTTCATTCATAAAAGTGAGTGTATCTGGCATCTGTGCAGGTGAAGTGGCAGACCTGTTGGACATGAGTGAGCAGGAGGTGGTGGAGCACATGCTGAAGCATGCGCTGCCTCCCCTCGTGGAGGCAGGCAACAAGTCTGCACTGGAAGTGCTGGCCGGCAAAATCGGATCAGACCCGCAGAACCTGCTGCAGAACTATGGCCACACCATCATCGCCAAATGCTTATATGAAGGTGCGCAGTACACCCTTCCAGTTGTCACATTTGGGGCGTATATTTGTAGCACGCCGCATGGTTTATTTTGCCATTTTGTGTTGGATTGGGGCATAGGAATACTGTCGTGGTGATCCTTTTGGTCCCGCATGCCATTGTTAATATGGTGGTACGTGGGCTGGCTGCAGGGGCTGATGACTTTGATTCCTTCGTGGTGTTCGTGGAGTCTATTGTGGGCAAGGGCTTCATCAGCCTGCTGGACTCCCTCATGCAGAAGGTGATCATTGACATACTGCACAGAGCGGGCGACGCCAGCGAGTGGGCCAGTGGCTACACACTGCCCAGGAGCATCCTTCAGAGCGCCACCAATGCCCTGGTCAACTTGTCAGACATCCAGAGCAAGAGCGACGCTGCCAACTTCCTAGCAGGCATGGCCGTTGCTACTTGTGTCCTCAGATGTGATCTGCCTGTTCTGTTGAGGTGGCTCAAGACGGACCGGCAAGTCGTTATTTCCAATGCTTGGTTGCTGCACAGCCTCGGACCATGTGACGCGCATCCTCAAGGAGTATGGTGACACGCTGGACAAATACCATGTGGCGCCAGAGAAGGCTGACATCAGCAAGGAGCTCAGAGTGCTGCGCTGCGTCCTGCTGCTGATCGAGCTTACAGGTGCCCTCCCATGCCCAACCCTTGTCAAGCCTTCTATGTGCAGTCCTCCATGAAGCCATCTTGGCACATCATTTTGTGGAGCTTCAGAGCTGCAAAATCATATTAGGTGATGATGTGGGCTTGCAGGGAAGTATGTGGGGCATCACCTGCCGCCAATCATCGTGCTGCTGACCAGCTCGGTGCGGGGCGGCAATGCTCAGCCGCTCAAGCTGCAGGCTCTGGAGGGCTGGCGCGCCCTTGTGAAGGCCCTCGCCAAACACTCTCCCTCCCAGCTCTCAGACGTCGCCAACCAGGTTTCCCCAATGCTCCCCCCCCTACCATGCCTCTGCCTTGAATTGTCTTGCTGTTGACGCATGCTGCTTCAGTGGCGCATGAATGGGGCCAGATGTAGACAAGCATGGCTCTGGGTACCTTCCTAAGGTGAACATCCCTACTGATGCCATTAGTAATGGCTTACAGAGCATTCTGAAGGGACACATGTGGCCAATCAATATGCACGTACTGATTGCATTGCAAGTAGGTTCCGCAAGGGATGATCAATGTGCAGATATTGGCTGTTTTGCAAGTAAATGGCAAAACAGCCATTTGGAGGTGGCAGAAATTTGTTGATAAATGTGCAGATAGTGGTGGCCTTGCTGGAGCCGCTACAAGAGGGGGGACTGCTGACGGCGGCAGCGGCCAAGGCGATGGAGGAACTGGTGGTCAAGGGGCGTGCCCTCCTGCAGTCGAAGCTGCAGGGGCTGCCGCCGCTGCCGCAGAGCGTGGCGGGCCTGGAGAGGGTGAGCGAGGTGCTGAAGCAGGAGCGCGGCGCGCTGACCATCGAGGAGCAGGTCCGCCTGCTGCTGCAGTCGCTGCAGCACGACTCCGCCAGCGTGCAGGCCACCACCGTCCAGGCAAGCCCTTTACTTCTTTGCCTCCTCATCATTCAGCGTGTCTTGATGCCTTTTGGGATCATGGTCAGCCAGGACATGCCCTGTACGCGCTATATGGTATCGAGAATGTAAGCGAGCATGCGCAATGTCTGATTTATGTGACATACAAGCAGTGCGTGTACGGTCACTTTCACTTTGGCAAACCTGCACAGCAATTCACAGCGCCAGAGAGGCTGTCTAGTTGCTGGTGATCAGAAGATTGGACTTGTAAGATGACCAGAGGAGAGACATGTGCAGGAGCTACGACCGTACTTGCACAGCCACCGGGCATGGCTGAGCGGGCTGTGGACGGCCAGCGGCGGCGGCGCCAGCCTGGAGGGCCGCAAGGAGCAGGCCGTGCTGCTGTCCCAGCTTCTGGGCAGCCTCCTCAAAATCTGCGACCCAGAGGTGTCCCACAACATGATTCACTGCCTCCTTTGCACATTGACTCGCCTCCTCAAATCAGTCTAATATTGTGCATTGTGCATTCCGTCTCTGCATCACGAAGTTGATGAGCTTATCAGGTGTGCACCCTGCAATTGCTGGGCCTAGTCTACGCTTCATGCAAAAAGTTCTGCTCAAGCCCCTTTCGGCTCCAAGTGGTTTCCATTAAGCTGGGACAAAATTGATTTTACACAGCTGACATTGGTGGAAATGCCTTTGAACGCAGGCCCAGAGTGCGAGCGGCAGGAAAGCGCAGCAGGCATGCGCGGACTGCCTGGGCATTCTGGGTGCGGTGGATCCTGCGCGAGTAACACTGGACCTGGCGCCGCCGCCCAGCCTGAAGCACTCCCAGCATGACCTGTTAGTCACCCTGCTGACTCAGCACCTCGTGCGCGTCCTGCGCGTTGCCTCCTCCCTACAGGTCCTTGACGCTGCCAGCGTCGCCATCCAGGTAAAGCTCAGATCATGCTGCCCTGAAGTTAAAGATTTGTGTTTTTGACCCCAAGCAAGGGTAGAGAGGGCAGGCCGTCCTCTCAGTACGCAAGTATCTCAGGAGAAGCCCTGCCATGCGTACCCTCGCGTGAAGGTGGGTAGGAGCTCATGATGATGTCTTGAGGGATCTCATGATGGGTTTTGGGGTGAGTGCTTCTGCCTTGGTCTGGAAGTGCTCGGAGAGCAGCATTCTGAGAGAGGTGGTTGCTGCAGGAACTCTTCAATCATTATGGGAACGAGGAGGGAGGAATGAGCGAGAGCAACGCGCTCTTTCTAGCTCTGCCCACCGACACACAGGTGCACAGAGCTCTGCTTTACTACTAATCCGTGAGACTTCTGCTCAAAGGGTCTGTAGCTCCACGGCTATATATGGCATGCACTGTTCAGGTGCTAAGGCCCTGCATGTGCAGGCTCTTGTGCGGCCATACTTGGACTCAAAGTTCTCCCTGCTCAGCACCCCAGTGCCGCAAGGCGTCATCTTTTGGACTGCTAGGGGCAACACCTTCCAGAAGTGGATGTATAACTGGCCTCGCCAGCTCACCATCTATCATGCAACAGGTGTGACCTCTCTTTTGGTCTGAACGTCTTTCAGTGAGCTTTCATAGTGCAATTTAACTTTGTGTCCCTGAATTCCAATGCTATATATAAATATGGAAGTGCAGATTGAGCTCAGCGCAGAAATTGGTCTCACGAGCAACTGGTGGAGGAAATTTCTGACATTAACTTTTACAGGAGCTGCCAGAAAAAGTAGCCTTTCATGTTTTACAAGGCTGGAAGAGGATGTTAAACAGTAAGAAGCCCTGCAGAAATTGGCGCTTCATTCTTGCCCCGCATTAAATGCAGGCGAGCTGGTGCCCATGTTCAAGGCGTGCAACCTGGTGTGCAAGCACGACGTGGCCACCACGCGCTTCCTGCTGCCCTACATCGTGCACAACACGCTCGCGCACGGCTCCGACGCAGGGCGCGAGAGCGTGCGCGCCGAGATCGAGGCCGTGCTGCGCGCCGGGCACGCCAGCCGCGAGGGCGAGCTTTGCGTGCAGGAGATCTTCTCCCTGCTCGACGCCCTCAACAAGGCCGTCGCCGAGGCACGCGCCGCCACGCCGCCCACCCCCTCTGGTGCGCCTTCACCTGCTTTGCGCGCATGATAATTGCGTTCACGCATTTCCTCCATTGCTTTGCAGTGCTCTTTTGCCATGCAGAGGGCATGCTTATCTGCATGGGTGATACTTTCCACATGGGGGTTCCAAGACCTTGCAGACATTGCTCTTTGCCCCAAGACCTTGCAGACATTGCTCTTTGCCTGTTCATCAGCTGTTCACAAGATACTGCAAAGCTGTCAGTACTTGAGGTTCCTCATTAGCTGCCACCAATGTCATGCTACTTCTGTACAGTGGGAGGAAGCAGCATGGGTGCGCGCTCGCGCTCGCTGGACAGCGGCGGCCCGGCAGAGCTCAGCCTGCCTGGCAAGCGGGTGGCCTTACTTTTAGAAAGCATACCAGTGGAGCTTCTGGCGCGCGCTGCCTTCCAGTGCGGCGCGCACGCGCGGGCGCTGCTGTACTTTGAGACGCATGTGCGCGCAAAAGACAACGGTGCGCTCAACCCGGCCGCGCTGCGCAGCGCCAGCTACAGCGACGAGGAGGTCTCCTTCTTCCAGGTGAGCCTTTCTTCCCTTTGCATGGGGCTCGGACAGTGAGCCTGCACATGTGCAAGCTTCTCTCATTTGCACACATCTGATCCCTGTTGGTCCCAGGCAGCCAAGGGCATCTTGAGCAGTTGTCGAATGTCAGGAGGGTTCAGGCCACGCTGGGTGTTGTGTGAGGGCTTTGAAGTAGTGCAGGAAGGGTTAAGGAGTTGACTTGTTATGTGCAGGAAGTGTATGGGAAGCTGGAGGAGCCGGATGGGCTGTCGGGGCTGGTGCGACTGCGCAGCGGCGGCCCGCGCCTGGAAGACCAGGTACAACCTAGCGCTACCCCCTCCCTCTCAAGTTCCCTGTCCACAAGTTTCCCGCTGCCTGTCTCCATGTAGAACGTCAGCATGTCGGTACTCTGCATGTCCTGCACATATGGCCACCCACAAATTCTGGGGTATATCCGAATGGGAGCATTGACAAGACGACAGTGTCAACTGCGCAGGTTCTGGCGGCGGAGAAGGCGGGCTGCTGGTCGGCAGCGCTGACGCTGTACGAGCAGGCGCTCAAGAACGAGGCCGACAGCGTGGCAGCCGCCGTCGACATCCGGCCGGCGCGCGCCGTGGCCGACGGCCGCCCTGGGCCGGAGGGGCAGCGCCTGAGCGGCAGCCTGGCCAAAGGCCACCTCAGCGTAGCGCAGCGCGGCCACATCAACTGCCTGCTCCAGCTGGGGCACCTGCAGGCGCTGCTGGCCGAAGTGGACGGCTGGGCCAGCCGCTGCACAGGTTGGCCTTCATTCTTGACAGCGTTCATTCCTGACATTAGAAGTCTGAAGGGTGCTGACTAGGACACCCGCAACTCTTGTGCCTGTTGGTGCTGAGCTGCTTCTTATAAGTGTTTTCTGGGTATGAGTCATGCTGAACAAGACACATCTTCTCTTTCTGACAGTTTGGTATGGTCCATTGGATGTATTAGTAAGAAGGGGCGAGCTCAAAGCACCATTTTTGCATCTCATTAGTGTGCACAGTGCTATACAGTGTATGCTCGTCATACAGATGCGGAGAAGCCGCATTTGGCGGCGTGCGGGGTGGCAGCGGCATGGCGGCTGGGGCGATGGCAGCTGCTGGAGTCGTACCTACACCAGACGCGGCCCTTCATGGGCATGCTGGCCGCCGACGACCAGTGGGAGGTTCGCCTGGGAGAGCTCCTCTCTGCATTCCACCACAGGTGCATCCCCTTTCTTAGCCATCTACCATGATAAGGGCCCTGTGTTTCCTTCCCTGCATTCCGAAGACATCAGCTCAAGCAGAAGAGCTAATGTCTTCAGCACATGGTATTCGAGAGGACCATGTCATGGATTATGATGCGACCTAAGGCCCACAAAGCACCAAGGTTGGGAACCGCGCCAACCATATTGGCATCTCGTCTCGTCGAAAATGTTTATCTCTGCCCAAGACAAGCTTCCGCCTAGCTTCTTTTGTCTGTGTGACGGAATGTCTGGTAGCAAGAGGAAAAAATGACAGGTGATTGGGGCATATACTGCAGGAACACGGAGGGCGTGAAGCGTCAGCTGGGCGAGGCGGCGAGCGAGGTGATGGGCCGGCTGAGCGCGGCGTCGATGGAGAGCTATTCGCGCGCCTACCCGCACCTGGTGCGCCTGCACATGCTGCACGAGGCGAGCGACGCGGCTCAGTTGGCCGCGCGCGGATCCCTCGGCCCCATCGAGCGCCAGCGCGTGCTGCGCTGGGACGAGCGGCTGCGTATCACCCAGTCCTCCCTCGCCACCCAGGTGCGCACCTTCATCTGGTTGCAGGCATCACTTCCCACCTGGTCTCCTTCACGTGCTTGGATGGAACTCTCCGGGAGCCTCTGATACGATGCAAATGGAAAATCGTCATTTATTCTTCCTGGTGCGCTTGATGCTTTTGCGAGCATGCAAAAGGCCCATTTTCAAGGAAAGAATGTAAATCCGAGACTCTGGAATCTGTGCTCAAACCATATTGTGTTCGTATTTGCTAAATGGGTCTCAAGGCCCGTAGTTGATGTCTGACGATGGGGTGGCTGTGCGGTGGTGCAGGAGCCAATCCTGGCGCTGCGGCGGCAGCTGGCGGTGCTGGCGGGCGAGGAGACAGAGGCCGGCACGTGCTGGCTTCAGCACGCGCAGCTCTGCCGCATCAGCGGCCACAACGAAGCTGCCGGCACCGCCACGCTCGAGGCGCTCGCGCGCGGCGTGACCGGGGCGGCCCTGGAGCGCGCGCGGCTGCTGTGGGACCGCGACCAGCAGCACGACGCCATCCTCAAGCTCAAGGAGGTGCTACTGCGCTCTTTCTCTAGGTTTCAGGCGACGCTATCTGTGCCAGGCTGCGTTTCAGTGCAACACAAGAGCGTGAAGGGCCTGTTACTTACAAGCGCCATGAAATGCAGATGTATTAAAGAGTGATCGTTCAGTGGTTGAAGAGGCTTCAGGATCTGATTTCTCAGATGCTTGTGCAGCAACCACCTAGGCTGTCCCGGTCTGCATCGGGTTTCAGCAGACTTCACTTGTGGTTACGAGTGCAGATGTTGCAGCAAATCAGTGTTTGTGTGGAACGGCTGCAAATGTGCTGCGTATCGAGGCTGGCTCTGGCAGCTATCTGCCAATTTGTTAGGCTGAACTTTTGCATGCTGCGCAGGTGATTGACCAGATGGATGTGGGTCCTGGAGGGCGCAGCTCGCAGCTGAGCCCGAGCGTGAGGCAGAACGGTGCAGACCTGGTGCTGCAGCTGGCCTGCTGGACCGCCACCACCGGCCAGGGCGTGCGCGCAGACATCGCAGGTAAGCTCCCAGGATCCCAGCTCGTACTATTTGCGCGTTTCAGCCTGTCCGCCATTTTTTTAATGTGCCTGACTGCCCTGCCGCGCTTTTTGGCTGATTGACTGTTTTGCCTGTCGATCAGCACATCGTAGTGTGATGTTGGGGTTTAGCCCCATTTTCACCACCACAATCAAGATGTCTGATTTTTTTGCCATCAAGCAGAGGTGAGGCAAGGCCAGCTGCCAAAGGAGGGTGCACAGAGCACCAGCCAGCCTTCGCACAGAATTCTGGGGGTTTGAACGCGTACAAATACTGCACTTTTATAAAGCAGTACAAACTCACGTGGATTAGTGGCCATCCAGCACTAAAGGGAATCTTAGATAGGTTTGACTGGGCTGCGCACAGGGCTGTTTGAGCAGGCGGTGGCGCTGGACACGCGCGCGGAGGAGGGCTACTTTGCGTATGCCAAGTACCTCGACCAGCACATGCGCGACGCACGAGAGCGCCAGGAACGCCTCCGAGACGCACGCAAGCGCGCCGCTGAGGAAGCCGCACGCGCCCGGGCCGCCGCCGTGGCCGCCGGCGAGGAGTACCACCCGGACGCCAGCGCCAAGATCGACCGCCTCAACAACAAGGCCAGGCACGCCACCCCTGGTATTTGTTTTTGTTTCTAATAATGTTCTTCTAAGGGACCCATGGGGGCTTTTGGGTGCTTAAGCTTACTGAGAGCTCTCACCAAAGTCGCCATGCGCAGCACAAATGCCGGGGAATTTTGCAGCAGGCATCAAAATGGCAGTGGTCATAGGGCTCAGGTGCTCACTTTTGCCGCAGTACTGAATGAGGACGCGATGCCAGCAGCCAGGAGCCAGTGCCAGCAGCGTCAGCAGGGGCTGGGAACCTCTCAATTGTCTTATCCGAGTTACTTGGATCAACCGTGAGTGGTTTTATGCAGGATCGCTCTTGGGGAGGACCAGCCCTTCATGGAGATTCTACCGGAGGTTCTGCGCAACTACGGGCGCGCTGTGCAGTTTGGCAACCGCAACATCTACCAGTCGCTGCCGCGCATGCTCACCATCTGGTTCGAGTACGGCGATTACTGCTACGCCAATGTCAAGCACGCTGACAATCGGGTGCTTCCTCTTTTCCATGTGGTAAACGGCAGGAAGTAGATCCCATGCTATGATATCACAATGATTTCCTCTGTCTTGTCGAACAAGTTATCCGGAGGGAAGACGAGAGCAGTCTGTTTCTATGTTGTTGTTACTATGGCTCTCTGCTGAGTTAGTGTCACTGATTTTTTCTGCTGCACCACTCTCCGCCACATCTGAGAGTCTCTTGCTGATGGGTCTGTGTTGAACCACCCTCCACCATATTTGAGAGGTTCTTGCTGCTGAGAGTGTGACTGTTGGATGTCGGCTGAAGTTCTCTCCACGGTGCATTCACAGCCATGGTGAATAATGAGTCCAAATTTGAAACCAAAACATCTGATAGCGCATGTTGTGGGGCTGCGCAGGAGCGGTCGGCGCGCAGCGAGGTGATAAACGTAATGCAGGGGTTCTCCAAGGCGCTGCCGCTGTATGTGTGGCTGGTGGCGCTGCCGCAGCTCATCTCGCGCATCTGCCATCCCCACCTGGAGACCCAGCGCATCACCCAACACATCCTTACCCGCGTCACCTCGACCTACCCCCACCAGGCATGCTTCTCATCTTTCCCGCGCTTTTACAGCCCATGCAAAGCAGGGATGCTTGATGACAACCCATTATTTGTCCAGAGGGACAGGAAGATTGACCCCTGTCAATCTGGACAGAGCAACAGGAGCACGTCATGATGTTGTATTGGTCGGGGTACTCCAGCACAGTGCACTGTAATGGGCAAACCTGGTCAAAATTTCAGTTCTGTTCCTGAAGTGTGTCCAGCTGGAGGGCACCCCAGAGCAACGACACCGAATATCTACTCTGCTAAAAGTACCCTTGTCCTGCAGCAAATTCTCTGCAATGATGCATGCTGCGCCCGCCACGACTCCTGATGAGTGATGGTGAGCATGCCGACGCTGTGGGCCAAGGCGTCGGTGAACACGGCGTATCATTCTTGAGTGATAGAATTCAATTTTGAATTTCAAGTCGACGCCTGAGACGTATGTGTGCGGCGGTGCAGACGCTGTGGGCGCTGGCGTCAGTGAGCAAGAGCACGGTGTACGCGCGGCAGGACGCGGCCGCCTCCATCCTCAGCTCCGCCAAAAAACACGAGGCCAGCGAGGCCGCGCAGCGCCTCTTCCACCAGTTTGCAGAGGTGGCCGACCAATTCATCCGCCTCTGCAATCACCCCGGCCCCGACAAGAGGCGCGCCTGTCTTCCTCCAAGCCTGCCTTCATCTCCTTCCAATACATTCCTCTTGTGGCCACACAAAGTCTAGCGCGTCGGCTATCTTAATCAGTATGTCGATATGCATTCATCCCTCTGTGAAGCCGCGCACCTCACTCGTTTCCTAAAGAAGATCCTGACAAAAGTCCACGTCTGCAATGCAGTCCCCTGGCGACTAGTTTCGAATAAGTGGAGAGCGGGACAGGCATAGTCAGAACTCTGACAAATTATGCATACGTCTTTGCATGGCTACTGAAAGTACATCTGGGTTTTGTGTGCAGGGCGCGGAGCATGTCGGCCAGGAAGGAGTTCAGCGTGCTCATGCGCATGATGCCCCTGGATGTGATGGTGCCCACAACCGGTGGCCTCACTCTGACACTCCCCGCCAGCGGCCTGACCGAGAAGGCTCACAACCCCTTTGGCCAAGTCATCACCATCTCCGGCATCAAGGACGAGGTCGTCATCATGTCATCCCTGCAGCGCCCCAAGAAGGTGTGGTGCCCCCCAGAAAATATTCTATGTCTTCCCACCTCGCAGCAACCTTGCCATGGGACACGTGTCAACATTGATATGCCTGCCTCCATCCATTCTTGCACGCAGGTTCACTTCAACCGTGAGCATGGCTTGCCACAAATCTCAGCTGCAGAGGCAAGTGGGCGAGGACGACCCTTGGCCACTTGCTGTGTCCTGGCTCTTCCTGCTATTCTACTCTGTGCCAGCAGAACAGAGGGGGTCTTTAGTATCTCCTTAAACTCTCCTATTTTGGCCATTGAAAGTGATGTCGAGCTGGGTTCTTGCTGCGCGCAGATAACGCTAATAGGCAGCGACGGGCGGCAATACACGTTCCTGGCCAAGCCCAAGGACGACCTGCGCAAGGACCACCGCATGATGGAGGTGGCCGGAGTCATCAACCGCCTCTTCGCGCGCGAACCCTCCTCCCGCAGAAGGAACCTCTACCTCCGCAGGCACGCTGCACAAGACCCTCCGCTCTACTGCACCCTTTTAGACCAACCCAGTCGTGTGTCAGTTCCACGGTTGCATGGCAGCTGACGAGGGGCAGCTCCTTGGTGGAAATGAGCCTTGCTTCTTCAATTGCCTGTTGCCTGTATCCAGCCTGGTGGCTACCCCAGAGATGAGGGTCAGCACGTTGATGAAGTAAGTTTGGGCGCAAATTCAGTCCCTTAGTGTAGGGCATGTCCGATCAGGTTAACGCCATATTGACTTGAGGGATACATGGAATGCACCTCAAACAAGGGGATGGCCACACACATGGCCGCATGGATTGTTACGTGGAAATTGTCTGCTCAGGTAGTTGAATTATGACGCATGGACTGAAGGTCCGTCTTCTTGGTGATGAATTGGAACGGTTGCCGTACAGGTTTGCGGTGGTGCCTCTGTCGGAGGACTGCGGCTTCATCGAGTGGGTGCCCCAGACGGTGACGCTGCGCAATGTCTGCACCGAGGTCTACGCGGCAGAGGGGCTCACCGACATGAAGTCCACGCTCGCCAGCGTCCACAGCACCTACAAGAACTTCTCTGTGAGCCCTTTGGCCTCCTTCTGGCCTGCTCCACACTCTCCACCTCAATCTTGCGCCCCTCAGGCCGCTTGGCATCAAAAGAAGCTGATTTTAGATATTATCCTGCCCTTGTGCAGTAGATTGGCTTATACAATGTCTGTAGAGGTGCGAACATTTGCCTGCCACCTGGTCTGCAAGCGTATGATTAATGCATGCTATCAGCCTTTGTGTCTGTATCCCATTTCAGCGTGCGTTGAAAGAGCATGACAGTTAGCATGTGTTGGAAGAGCATGACAAATAGTTGGGACAGAGAATTGGCTGAGCGTTGGAATTGTGTTGATAGGGCAAGCGGCGCAGCGAGCTGCTGGACAAGGTTCTGCATGTGTTCCCTCCGCGGCTGCACCGCTGGCTGCTCTCCAAGTGGAGCGAGCCGGCCGCATGGCACAACGCGCGCCTCGCATTCACCCGCACCAACGCCGTCTGGTCCATGGTGTGTGCTTTCGTTTTGCCGCAGTGAGCTACTTTGTTCATTAGGGTGAACTTTGGCTGGGCCACTCTTTGCTGCTGCATGTCGGCAGTGGCCAATCTACAGCAAGGGATGTTTTGGGTTTACATAGCATGCTCCTATTTGCAGCTCTTAGGGAAGATAACATACATTACTGTTGCAAGCAAATGCCGTGCTGAAAGGTTCAGCATTGTCAGTCGCCTGGGAGGTGCAAGTCGTTGATTTTTCATGATGAGCATCCTGCCATTTGAGCAGGTGGGGCACATTGTGGGCCTGGGCGACCGGCATGGCGAGAACATCCTGATCGATGCCTCCTCTGGGGACGTGGTGCACGTCGACTTCTCCTGCCTCTTTGACAGGGTAAGCCTTGCTGCAACTTCCATTCTAATCAAGGATGAATGCTTGCCGCAGACATGCCCGCGTGCCAGTGACGCTGCAGATATGATGCTGAAATCCAAACAGGCAATTGCCGTCAATGTTTCCGGTGCTGCTTGTGCTGGACATAATGGGTCGTTTGGCTGACAATGAGAAAAGTACAGTACGGCACAAGCATGTCAAGTCAGCTCTCAGCATGAAACAGCTGCCCTTTTTTGACAGATATTGGCTGCCACGGTGCAGGGCCTCATCCTGGAGGTGCCAGAGATGGTGCCCTTCCGGCTGACCCAGAATTTGATAGACGGCTTTGGCGTGTCGGGCTACGAGGGCGTCTTCAGAAAGTCCTGCGAGATCACCCTGCAGGCACGGCATTACAGATCTCCCACCACCCCTGACATGCTGAAAGAAAGAGTGGCCCCGAACAGCGTTGCCGCCCTCTTATTTATCCCACACTGGCAGAATACTCTCAATACTGACAGACGGCATTAAACTAAACCATGCAGCATTAGTGCTGGTGATTTCAAAATAACATAATAAGAAGCTGCTGCATGCTTGTTATCACAGTAGGCTAGAATCAATCTTGCATTGCCCGGTGATGCATCACGGAAGGAACGCTTTGAAGGGGTAGAGCGCTCATGAGAGAAAGTGGACATGGGAAACGGTGACCCAAGATCTTAATAATTTCCATCGGGTTAATGGCGCAGGTGTTGAGGGAGCATCGTGACACGCTGGTGAGCGTGATGGAGACGTTTGTGCACGACCCGCTGTGCGAGTGGACGCAGCGCAAACACCAGCGCTCCTCCGCCGAGGAGATGGACAACCCCCAGGCCAAGGACGCCCTGGCCACCCTCGAAGGTGCACACTCCATCTTCTCTGCGCAACCTTCCGTCTGTGCCACCCCCAAAAAAAACACTTGCTGCGGCGCCTTCTTTGCAGAACCTTCTGTCTGTGCAAACCCTGCAGATGTACTGTAACGCCTGCTGCAGTATTGCCAGCGCGCAATGTTCTGTCAGTGCGGTTTCCGATGATGACACCCCCTGCCACATCGCCGTATGGTTGGCTCGAGAGAAGGAGAAGATAGGCCTCGCTGTAATCGGGTGTTGTCATCATTCAACAAGTGAAGCTACTGGTCGCGCCATTTGACTTGTACTGCACTGACTGCGCACGCTGCACCAGATCAGTATGGATGAATTACTCTCTCAGGGAGGGAGGCGCTGAGGGTTGTAAATGCTGGCATGCAGGGAGGTTGACTGGGACGCTGATGGGGGTGCGCAGCATCCCTTGCCTGCCCCTGAGCGCAGAGGGCCAGGCGCACAGGCTGATTGCAGAGGCCACCGACAAGGAGAACCTGGGCTGCATGTACATCTGGTGGATGCCGTGGTTCTAGGCTGCCAGCATGTGCAACGCACCTGAGCTTTAGGGTGTGAACTGCATGTGCTATACTAACACGCATGTACCTGTGAAGTTAGGCCATGTCAGAGTTGCAGGCACTGATGGCAGATGGCCCGGTCTATAGGCCAGGATATGTATTTGTATGGGTTCAGTTTGTGACATGGCGATGCGCTGAATTGATGGACATTGTATCAAGTTCCCGCGATTCAAATAATATTATGATCAAATAGAGATGTCCACATCATGATCAGCCATACTACTCGAGTCATGCATGTCATCTACATTGCTCCTGCCAGGAGCCTCCGAGGAATCCGAGGAATCCAGGCCTGCCATGGCCATATGGCATAGTTGTGATATCTATGCAGTCTGGAGATCTCTGTTCCTGATCGTGTTGCTTTACCAGCATGCACACCGTTACGCTTGCCAGCAACAAGCGAAGCAGCCCTTCCTGCACAATCCTGGCTTCCTCCAGGAGAGTCTGGTACACACGCTTTCATTGGCCTAGCAACAAATTGGCATGCAATTTGGCCCCATGGGGTCTTCACCATGGTCTCAGCGTTTCTATGAGTGGCTGTCTTGGCCTCGATCAGTGGCTCCACGAAAAGTGTGGCACCATGCTGAGATATTTTCTCGCCTTTTCTTTTTGGCGCGAGCTGGGCGCGCAAATCTCCTTGCGTGGGATCTCCAGGGATCTTGATCTCAAGATCATCACTGCCCTTTTCCGGGGAAATTTGATGTGAGGTGATCGGGTTTCAAGCCAAATTTGGCAGCCCAGTACTGAAAGAGTCCTTGGGAAGAGCCTTTCCAGCGTAATCGCAATCCGGGAGCCACAGCTTGCGCTTTGTTGGGAGCGCATTGAAGCAGTGGCGATCCGGTTTAAGGTCCAGGCTTCAGATCGCGTGCGCCTGGGGTTTCGCAAGTTTTGGAGGTAAACGCTGATAATATCTAGTAAAGGCAGTTGCTCCAATACGGTCGCCCACTGTTGCGCAATATGAAACCTTGGATAATCAATGTACTCTTGGGACAGGGATGCGCAAGGGATCGGTGTCCCTTCGTTGCCTACCGCGCTGGTGCGTTCTGGGCGATCGTGATTGCACGTTTTTTGCCATTCCAGGGGTAAGCAGTCGAAGAAGATAGGCGCTCTCCAGCCGAGGCACGTTATAAGGATCCAAAGCCGTGATCAGGAGCAATCAGGCACGAAATAGAAGTTGAACGGGCATCAATTCTGGAGGTTGCCGCTGAAGCGCTTAGGCAAGATTTCCGCCATGGGCGAGGAAGGCCCGGGCAAGCTCGTCAGCCCGTTCTCTAGCGCACAGGCAGATATCAGCAACACCAGGCAGGAGCAGGATGCCTGCTGTTCCCAGCCGATGTATGATTCACCGGCGGCGGCAGATCAGAAAAGCTTACTCGTCAAGCCGGTCTCGGCTTCCGCGCTTACGAAGGCGCTCTCGGAGCTGTCAGCGCTCCCCTCAGTCACTTCAGAGGATGTGAAGCCGGAGCTGTGCTGTTCCCAGCCCGAGGCAGGCCAGCTAGTGCCGGCTTCCGACAGCACTGCACTGATTGCACCCCAGACACCCCAGCCCGCATCTCTACCGGCTGGCAGCAGCAGCTTGGACACGCACGAGTCCGACGCAGACGAGGCATGCTGTCAGGACGATGGGGACTCGCCAGCTGCCTCGCAGGAGGCAGGGGAGCCTGCAGATCCAGCAAGCACAGCACCCCATCCTTCTGGTGAGGAGCGTCCGGGCAAGTCGAAGGGCTTCGACCCCAACGCTCCAAAGTACCGCGGCGTCAGGCAACGACCCTGGGGCAAGTGGGCCGCTGAGATCAGGGATCCCCGGGAGAGCAAGCGCAAATGGCTGGGGACCTTCGATACAGCAGAAGATGTGCGTTCTGGCTCGATGCGTTGCACAGATCGAGACCTCAAACCTCCTGTCCATGACAGTCAACGCTGTGGAAACCGACTATCCATACATAGCAGTATTTGCATAGATCTCTATATTCAGTAGCTGGCAGCATAGCCTCTTTGTTAGCTTACACGCCAACGGTGCTGGCCTCATTGCTATCCAAGAACCTTTGCGTGACCAATTGGTACTTTTTGTACATTGCAGAATAGCGGTGTCCTGGAGCATGTGTCCAAGGAGTCAAAGCATTCATCATGAGGAACCTTGTATCATCAGCAGTTTTTGCAATATAGTACTGTGGATCTGCAGGCTGCAAGGGCGTATGACGCTGCAGCAAGGGAGATCCGTGCGGATGACGCCATCTGCAACTTCCCCTTGGACGGCGCAGCCCCCATCCCCGTTCCCAAGTGAGCTCTCTGCTTGGTTGTGCCGATTAGTCAGCAACGTGTTTTGCCCGCTGACCGTGTTGAAACACCTATCTCTGTTCTGCAGCACATCAATAGTCGTGCAAATGACGTCCAGCTGACCCGTTTGCCATGATCTGTGCGCAGCCAAAACAGCAGGAGGAAGAAGAAGCCTGACTCTGATGGCGATGGCGAGAACAAGGCCAAGCCCAAGAGTGAGCGAAAGGCGAAGAAAGACAAGGAGAAGGCAGACAGTGACTGCAAGGGCAAGCGGTCAAGGGAGACTACAGCTGCTTTCTCGCTCCCGGTGCGGCCTATGATCCATACGGCCTTGGCAAGCTTCTGAGGATTGCCTAGTTTCAATTTTAGTTTTTAGGAAGGCCTGATGCTGGAGGACCTGAGTGTCACAGTAGATCACCATGTGATGTGCGGGCATCAAAGATTTTGCTTAGTGAAGGCTGGTGACAAGGACCCTTCACAGTGCGATGCAAAAGGCGGACTGAACACCAAATTGGGCTGGTGTTGCTGGAATAAAAACTTGCCAAAGTGATATACCTGATTGCACTTGGCACGTGTGCACCTGCAGAAGTCTCCGCCGGGCAAGAAGATGGAGCTGCCTTCATTCAAGATGGACAAGCTGGACTTCAGGAATAAGGAGCTGCCGGTGTTTGACGAGCCAGTGTATGGCATGTCTCCGCCGGACGCGTTCTACGGTCTGGAGTTCTATGGCGCTGACATCATCTGCCCCGGCAGCATTATGGCGATGATGTCATCCTCCCTCGGCGCGCAATGCGGCGCCGAGGAAATGGTGAGTTTGTTATTTTTTTTGATCTTGGTAGGGTGCTTGGCAAATTCTCCCTTTTTACCATTTCCCTGTTTGTTTCTTCTGGTCTGCTGTACATCAGAATGCGCAGTGCCTCTCGAGGGTTCTTCACATGGATCCTGGATGCATCTCCATATGCTTCTTTTTGGTTTGGCAAAATCTCATCAGGCCAGCGGAGTGCGGGTTTGCAGAGTGTGGACCCCAGGATATCTAGTCACGATGGGACCCTTTATGACCCTTTATGGGCAGGACTCTGGGAGACTGGATCGGGCTTCTGGCCCATCAAACTTTCAAACCTATGCGCGACATAAAAATTCAACAGTTCGTGAAGTTTCCACACGGCCCTCCCCTGGGTCGCCTTTTCCCTGGCGGCCTTCTGCCTGCTGGGTGGCAAAAATCCTGCTGTGCTTTCACACATGGAAGTCAGCCCTTTGCTTGTCGTTCTTGGCAGTCCCACACGCAACTTGCAACATGATGAGGGCTGGCTTGTAGACTTGGATTTCCTGCTCTTGACCGCTCTTCAAAGTTCCCATATGCACCTGCTGATAGCTAACTTCTGTATTTCTAACTTTGCTGCTGATGACCAAATCTGCACAAAAATGTAGATCTTTGCCAATTTGGGTCTGCTGCTGTACTGCTTTCAAAATAACTCTTCTGTTGCAGCTGACGGCTGGCCTGTACATCCGTGTTTGCTGCTTCTGACCGTCGTTTAAATTGTCTGGCGCAGATGACGGCGAGGGATCTGGATGCAGCGGGCCCTCTGCATGAGGACCTGATGCAGATGTCGCTGGAAGACTTTGAGGAGTGCTCTCCCAGTACAGGCGGCATGTGGGCCCACTACAGCATGTCAGTTGCGCAGGCATTGTGAGCAGCTCAGAGGTGGGGTGGGTCGCGCCATCTGGGGACCAGTCAGGACCAAGCACACGGAGACCGAGGTAAACTTGAGACTGTGCTGGACTCCGGAATGGCAGCTCTTCAGAGCATTGGCCTCATGGCGGCCCCTGGCTGTGTCAAGAAAGGGTCATTCGCCGACAGGCATGCTGTGAGAAGAAGACCCTGAGTAGATGAATGCAGCACTTTGCACAAGAGAATAATTGACCCGGCTGCAAGGGGGTGAGCTCGAGGATCGACGTGTCTCTGGGCATGTGGGGGATCTGTGAGCAGCCCATCGGTTGAATTTTTGGTCAAGTCAGCCAGCAATGGCACGATACAGGAGCAACTCTGTTGCTCTGGCACAGTTGTGTGATTGCTTGACAAGACAGCGCTCTTCGAAGATATTTGATGGAGGCGCGTACTCACATGCAGCAGGGCTTCTTACAGAAGTACCATCTGCGTGCAAGACATGCAAGAAAGCAAGCATTCCACCAAAAAAAACGACGCTGGCCTGTTCTTACGGTCAATGTGGTGTTTCAGTGTCTGAGGAGAACGTTTTGGTGTTCTTGGATCGGAACTGAACTTGCTTTTGTCATTGTACATCAGGGATTGCCACTGGCAGTCTGTGCCCCAGGGGCGCTAGATGAACGAAGTAGATAGAAGGCAGCAGCACTGATTGGGACCACTCTAGAGGGTGGGCCTGTGAGTGGTGCTGTCGTTCTGGGTATCTTCTTTGCAGTCGTTGTTTCATTTGGATTTGCTGGGGCACGTTTTGTGGCCTCAGGTGTTAGGGTTCTCAATGCGCCTCAGCGTGTCACCATCTCCAAACGCATTCTAGTTTATTTGCACTTGTAGTGGCTGGGTTTGTCGGTATTCTTGATGGTGACTAATTGGCCAATTGGCGACAAAGCGGTGAACTATTATTTCTGTAGGTAGGGGGCTTGCCCTAATGCTGCTAGTGCTGCTCAATTACCTTGCAGTTTATCCTGTACCAAAACGCGCATCTTGGTGGCAGAGCACTAGAGTGTGAGGTTGTAGGCAGCTTGACTTGGAGAAGATTGGGATAGGTTAGTACAGTGGGGTATGTCTGAGGAAAGCCCAGCAAGAACATTTGACACTTTGTACACACACACCTGCTGGGTGCCTCTGAATTGACAGTCTCCGCTCAGGGGGCACTAAAGTCTGTTTAGTACCCCCTGCTCCGCTTGAAGGTAGCGTGCCGGGGTTAATCAGCAATACAGTGTGCGCACATGCACAGCGATGTGCCGTGGTGCACCATAGGAACAGTGCATATTGGTAGTTCTCCTTGATGACATCGCCTGAGAGACTTGTGTGAGATCACGTGCGTGTTTCGCTGGCTAGTACCAGCTGCACTAGGTGTAATATCTGTCATACATGTCCTCAATAAGCTGTGCAAGGCCGTGGCACACCGCATAGCACCAGTGTGGATCAGATCTCAGATCACAGGCTGTGAAGCTCTTGGCATCAGGCCAGGCTGTGATCATGATATCAAGCACTCCTATGATGTGGATCTGTGGACTTGACATCTTGATCAGCACTTGTATGAAATTCTCCGCCAGTGGGCCTGCATATGCAGCGCTCTTTCTGAAAGCTGCCATGCTGAAATGGACCAAAGAAGTCGGGTTTGAAAATATTTAGCACAAATGAAAAGTGGCGCTGCCTCATGATCAGCTGCACCGCTGGCCTTGGATGTGTCCCACGTGTCACACGTCATTCTTCAGTTCTGGAGGAATCATCTGTTGCTGCCTCATTTGCGCCCATCATTACCTTCGCAGTATATCAAAGACATGCTTTTCAGTCTTCATGAAAAATGTGCATCGTAAATATGACGTTGCGTCCGCTGAGATCAATAATTTTACTATGTTTGGGCTTGAGCTTGCAAGGTTCTGCGAGGGTCTTTGATTCTCGGATGCGAGGTGCGTCTGTAGAATTTTAGACAACAAAGCTGTCCTGATTCAGCGATCAACAGTGCTGAAGCTCTGACACCAAGAAAACTGCTGTGCCCGATCTACTCTTCCAAGTCGCAACGTGCCCAGCACGACTGAAGCTATCAGATCAAATTCTAGTTCTAGTAATATATCTTTATGCTGCAGATGATTCCTCGGGTACGCAGCTTCCAGTTCTCTTGTGGCACGGGATGGGCGACTCATGCTGCAACGAATACAGTATTGGAGCCGTAACGAAGAGAATACAGGAAGCTGTCCCAGGTCTGCTTGGACTTCCAGAAAATACAATTGAGATATTATTCGCAGTACTTGCAATTTTGATGAGCGTATGGGTTCTTCGGATCCCTGGGCAACCTCGTACTATGTTCATGCTTTGTTGCAGGTATATATGTGCACAGCATAGCCACAGGAAAGGGCATACTGGCTGATACAGAGAGTTCCTACTTCGGCAATGTCAACGATCAGGTGTAGTAATCTGTCCGAGGGCAGTCCCCATCATATTAGCTTGCAAGGTTGCGCCACATACCTTTGCCACCCTGTTTTACTCTGCCATTGGAATGTTGACAGGTTGCACAGGTTTGCGAGACGATAGCCACGCATCCAGAGTTTGCAGGTGGCTACAATGCAGTTGGTTTCAGCCAAGGTGCGCGGCTCTAACTAACATGCTCGGCTCCCCTTGCAGTAGCATCTACTCATCTAGACATTACTAGCATCATGTGCCTGCATGCATTGAGAGGTCCCTGAAGTAAACTCATGATAATGCAGGTGGGCAATTCATGAGAGCAGTGGCAGAGCGCTGTCAGCACATCGGCCCCAAAATGCACACGCTCATCACAATGGGGGGCCAGCACCAGGGGGTCATGAATGTGCCGGACTGCTGGAATCCCAGCTTCAATGTGACCCCCTCGCTGGTGTGCTCTGCCATGCAGCGCCTGCTGGGCTTTGGCGCCTACCTGCCCTTCATCCGGGACCGCCTGGTTCAGGCGCAGTACTTCAAGGTGCTGGAATCTCCTCCTTTGTTCATGCACTTATTCTCGTGTACTTTCATGCACTGGTTCATGCACTATGGCAGGCGTGCCTAGGTGTTTTATTGCGGGTTCACAGAATGACAGCTTGAGCAGGATAAGCATAGGATATCTTTCTTGCTCAGGCTCTGAGACACAAGCAGCAGAGGATATGTAGAAGCCTTACTTGTGCTGCAGGATCCTTATGCGCTGAGCCAATATGAGAAGCACAACATCTTTCTGGCGGACATCAACAGCGACAGGCCTGCCAAGAACCCAGTGTACAAGGAGAATCTGGCATCGCTGCAACGGTTTGTCATGTTCCGGTTTACTGAGGACATCACCATTGTGCCTCGCGAGTCAGCCTGGTTTGGCTTCTACAACGGCACCCAGCTGCTGACCATGCAGCAGACTGCCCTCTATCAGGTGACTGCACCTTCAAACTAGACAGAGAGAGATGCGTGTAGTGTTGCTGCACCTGTTGACCTTCAACGGAGTCTGCGGTGTCTGGCAATGCTGCGCACATTCGTGGGTTTTGCTCGTTGGTCTGGAGGGTCGACCAGCAGGAGCACTTTGTGATGCGAAGCTGCAATTTGTGACATGCATTTGGGACCTGGCTGCAGGAGGACTGGATAGGGCTAAAGGCTTTGGACGAGCAAGGGAGGCTAGAATTCAAGGAGGTTTCTGGAGGACACATGCACATCTCGCTGGACTGGTGTGCTGCCCACTCTGAGGGCACTCCAAACAAGATTAATTTTCTGAGTCCCCTGCTAGGCTCAGACCCTCACCAGCCTTTTGGCAAGCTCCCAGTAGATCAACTCCCCTCTCTGCTGCTGACAATGAATTTGCATGCGCGCAGGTTTCAACAGCATGTCATTGTGCCCTACCTGGATGTGCGAACCGCAACAGGGGTAGCTCAAGCTTCATAGCAACATTGTCAAGGCACTGACAATCTGTGCAACGCTGCGTTGGTGTGGCTTCCACCAGGAATGCATAGAAACTCTGGAGCTCTTTTTGGTATGTATTTTCATGTACAATAACTTGCAGGTTTCAGGAGCAATACTACTCTGCTTCTCAGCGAACTTCAGAGGGTCAGCATTGCTAGCAGCACAAATTTGGGATGTTGACCACGGGAACTTTGAAAGTTTGGTAATTTTTCATCCTTTTGAACTTGACGGAGACTCAAACGCCTTGTAGGAATTATCTCTTATCCTGGCCATTTCAAGATGCAAGCTTGATTGTACTGGACCCCATGGCCATGCAGGCTGCAGCTGCTGCAGCCGGTGTTGCCTTGGCTTCTTGGTACCACATCGGTGGGTTGTCCTTGAAGGAGGGGCTCCAGGCTGTGGCAGCACTGTAAAATGTTCCAGTACTTAGAATCTAATAATGTGGGCTTGGAATTTGTAGTTAAAAGGGCTGCTTGTCAGTAAGTGATGGATGAAGGCAAGGCAGTTTGATGGGGGATTCCTTGTGGCAGGCAACTAATTGTCACCTTGGGATGTCTAAATTTAGTCGTCTGGAAAGATTGATGGTTTGATGGTTGTCGAAAGGCAGGCGCGATGTTGATGTGCATCAAGAGAGTAGCAAGCGAGATGGCGTGTGAGACGCACGTCTTGGGCCGAAACTCGAGCTGCTTCGCTGCTCCTGCTGCCAGATGTGCGCTCGGTCCTTCTAGGAGCATAGTCATCGTTCCCGGCAGACACGCGTTGTCTGGGCTGCGAATACCTGACACAAGACACAATCCAGCTCGCAGCACATTGAAGGTGAGATTGCCAGCTGGTCTTCTTCATTGAATGTTCCCGATGCATGCCCGGATGTATTCGCCATCGAGATCAAGTGGCAGGGACACACGCATCAGATGAGTGAGTCGTGTTTCTTGATGAATATACTTTGACTGTTCACGTGGACACTCTTCCTTCACCCTCTTCTTTCATCCTCAAGGCATGTGTCTCTCGTGACGCTGCTCTGTGGTATTCAGGTGAACTTGCAGAGGGGCTTCACTGCTGCAAGCTTTGGCAGCAACGAGAGGGAGAAGGCGGATGCCGCTCGCGAAAAAGCAAAAGAGGCAGCTGGCGCAGCCCAAGAGGCCACGAAAGAGGCCATGGATGCCGCAAAGGAGGAGGCAAGGACATCGGGTGGCACAGTCAAGGACACAACCAAAGAAACGCTGAATGCAGCCAGAGAGAAAGCTGAACAGGCGGCTGAGACCACCAAGCAGAAAGCTGAGGGAGCCAAGGAGGCGGGCAAAGAGACTGTTGATGCAGCCAGAGAGAAAGCTGGACAGGCAGCTGAGGCCACCAAGCAGAAAGCCGAGGGGGCCAAGGAGACAGGCAAGAAAACTTTTGACGCAGCCAGAGAGAAAGCTGGACAGGCAGCTGAGGCCACCAAGCAGACAGCCGAGGGAGCCAAGGAGGCAGGCAAAGAGACTCTTGAGGCAGCCAGAGATAGGTTGGCCCAGACAGCTCATGCAACCAAGCAGACAGCGGAGCAAATGAAAGACAAAACCAAGGAGACAGGCAAGGAGACTCTTGATGCAGTCAGAGAGAAAGCTGCACAGGCAGCTGAGACCACCAACGAGAAAGCAGAAGAGATGAAGAGTAAAACCAAGGAGACGAAGGATGCAGCACAGGAGAAGGCGCATGAAGCAGCTGAGTCCCTGAAGCGCAAAGCAGAGGAAACCAACCAGGCCAGTGCAGAGACAATTGGTGCGCGCGCTCACACCCTTGCTTTCTCAACACAAAGCATATAATCAATTGTCTCTGGTTCAGATCATTGAGATGCGGCCTGCCTTCTGATGACAGGCGAAGCTGTCTCACCAGGTGTCGCGAGATCAGCATTTGCAGCTCTGTCAGGCATGCATGGTGCTCTGGGCTTGGCCCACCTGGCGTTTCCTCACATGGTGAGCCACTCTGCACCCTCCCTCTCTTCATCACACAGCTGTTCCTTATGCAATGAACCCTCACTACCAGCGTAGATGAATGAATGCCAGCAATCTTGCCTGCTCCTACCCCATGCAAGCTCGCTGGGATATCACTGGTGCAAATGTGGTTCATGGTTGATGGTGTCTAATTTGGATATCATCATTGCAACAAGGGGTAGGATATGTGGCAGCCTTTCACCTGCAGTCTGTGTGCAGACTTATCTTGCCTTCTAGGCAGGAGCAGCATGTTGTCTTATCACTGAGTGTGGATAATACCGCAGGCGGCAGAGTTCATCTTTGCGTCTCCAATCTGCCCCTACGACGCGGCCCTGTCCCCCCTGCACCGGCTGCTGGGCACTGGCCACCTTGCCGCTGCATGGGCCGCCCGAGTGCTGAGGGTAAGCAAACTACGTATGCATTTTAAGCTGCCCAGAACTGACATCCAGTCAACAAAGTCCTAACCACTGAGTCAGCTCTGCCCATCCTGCTGAGGGCACATGCCTTGAAATGCAACGATCCGGTGCTGATATACGATGCAGAACTGGATTCATTGCTCACATTCAATGTACGTCTGTTGCACATGCCACGCCATCAGGAGCAGCCCATGTGCTGCGTGCAATTGTGCCGTGCCCTGCTGTGCTTGCAAGCCTGCTGCGAACAACTTGCACACTGGAAATTCGGGTCGTGACTGACTCACCTACTCCTTAGGACTAGAAACCATGCAGCTGGAGATGGTCCGCATCCAGGCCTTGCTTGACCGAACCGGGCTGATTCTCCACTTTTCATTGACTTCTGGGGGTGTCAAACTCCCCAATCTGCATCTCGAATCGCATTTGGGCAGGCCATTTTCTGGCATCCTCATTTGGCGAGCAGCTTCTCAGCATCGGGCGGCCTAACAAGCACAAGAGTGCGACATGATTGGAGGTTCTGTGAGCAGGGCGGTGCGGACAACAGGCAGCTGCACAGGCCGGAGTACCAGCGCCTGAACCTGGGCCTGAGCTTCTTCGCGGTGGCAACTCTGGGCGTCAGTGCAACTCACTGGGAAATGCTGCGCCCGGCCGCTGCGCTCACAGCCGCCGCCGTGGCCGGCATCACTGCCGCTGTCCCGGCATTCTACTACTCCCAGACCTCTCGGCACGGGCTGCATCCTGGACCCATTGCCGAGGTGATCCTCTCAGTCTTCTTCAAGGAAGTGCCAGCACTTCTGCAATGCTGGTGTTGCAGGGGTGACAGCAATCAAGAGATGTGTCGATGGCAGGAAGAGATCAACTGTAGCATGATGAGAAAAGGCGCAGAAATGTGATCGCCAGGATACTTTACTTAATACAATTTCAAGCTGCATGGACCCCACATTTACAAAGACATTCATGAGAATCCCATGCGAATATATTAGGCATTACAACGAAACTTCCAAGAGCCTTACATCCTCAAAATGCTGGTCAGACTGGTCTGAGAGCGTGTGACATTTGGCTGCAGGGCATCATGCGCGACCTGGGCAACCTGATGCAAGTGCGGGGGGCGAAGAGCGCCGCTTACTCAGCGCTGACAGTGGCAATTCTGGGGGCCGGCGCCGGCTATGTGATCGCGCCGGAGGAAAGCCTGCACAATGTGCTGCCGTACGCCAAGGGGCCGGAGGCTGTCATGCTGTGGCGTTCCCTCGGCGCTGCGCTGCTCATGCTGCCCACCTGGACATACAACCTCAAGGTGACTCACCAGAAACATGACAGTCATTGTCATAGTTGGAATATTGTCATCGAGCGCTGTGTGCTGCTGCATTGAAACTATTAGACAAATGCTCAAAGGGTGATTTCCAGAAATGGGGTGGATGGTGCTTCTCTTGCTGCCCATCCGTGAGTGTAAGGTCAACTGTGTCCACAATGCTGTCTGGATAATGCAGGTGCTGTCTTGCCAGCATCGAAAACTCGCAATCCCTTGCTCTTATACATGAGCATTATCTGCTGCATATCTCGACTTGCCAAAGTGGAGTGTTGACTCTTGAGTTAATAGACCGAGATATTGGGGGCAGTAGAACGACGGACTCTGCACCCCAGTTGCATTCCTCACCCAAGGGCAGACATGTGTGCTGGATAGCTTGAGATAGCTTTCTTGTCAGCATGGCTGGACTGTCCAGTGAGTCTTTCTGTGCGGCTGCCAGGAAGCTGCGGATGCGGGAGTGCTGAAAAAGCCGCAGTTTGTGGACCTGAACATGGGTCTGGCGCTGACTGGACTGGCCCACCTGGTGGTGCTGACTCCCTGGTGGCTGCATGGCTACTCTGGGCCAGTCATGCCCTATGTCCTGGGCACCTGGGCAGCCGCCTTTGCTGTGGGCACCTACAGTGCTCTGGCCAACAAGCCAGCATCCATCTGAGCCAGGTTGTCTGTGAGCCAAAGTTGGATGGAAGGGCTGTCTCGCATGCTGAAGTTGTAGCATCGTAGAAGTGTTGTATGCAGGCCTGAGCTTGCATCAACAGTCTTGAGTGACTCTTGAGTGACTAGGTTGGCTTTAAAAGCGCCAAGGCATGGACATCTCTTGTGTCACTGTTCATAAAAGGAACTATGTGACAGGAGTTCATCATGATCACAACGTTGCAAGAATTGGGGGAAATTGCATGGTATATACACGATAAAGACTAGTCTTGTGCTTGTGAGCATTCGCAGATTGCTTGTTCCGATACTGTAAGAATGTGTTTGAGCCTACAGGTGTTTTATATGGCAATTTGATGACCATGGGAAGGCTCGAAAAACTTGAGCAGCTCAAGCAAGGGCATGCATGCCCTATGGGGTCACTGATGAGATAGCGAGGGTGTCGACAATGCGAATCCCCTAGGGGCAGCTATTTTTGGCCCAGCGCTGTTTCAGGACGGATAGCTGCAAGATGCACGCTTTTCTCAGACGAGCTGCCGCCATGCTTTCAATCAAGTCGATCAGCGCTGGCCAGGTGACTGCACTGCAGGGCAGCTCGCTCAGGCCCGCCTGCGGAGCTTCCCGATTAGCTGCTGCAAGCCTGCCAGCCTCGTCTGCAATTGTGCACGTCGATCGGGAAGAAGCAAAGAGATCTTTCACTAAGCAAGTAAGAGTACAAAGCCGTGCGCATCGTACATAAACAGCGTCCTACATTTTCATCCGATATAGATGATGACGAAGCACAGAAACGCAATGCATCGAGTGCAGTTCTTGCCCTGACTGCCATTTCCAAGCTTTTTGTATCTGATTCCAACGCGAAATTAAATCTATTTTTCATCTCTCTGTGTAAGTCGCAGGCCACATTCCCCAGGCTTCAAGCGCATCAGTATCTCACTGGCGATGCAGCGTTCACTGGCACCAACCTGCTGACGACACCCAGCAGGCGGACGCACCAGCGAAATTTCCATGTTTCCGCCAAAAGAGAGGATGCAGAGCCAATTGGCAGGAGTTCTGCCTTCCCAAACCACTTTCCTTTCATTTTCAATTCTCTTTGCTTGACAACGTCTCAGCCTTCTGTGCTTGCGCAGACTATCCAGTAACTCCAGCAGAGGCTAAGCCTGTCTATGCCACCCTTGCTGCAATGCAGGTCATCCTTGCGCTGCCCCACTTTGTGTCTCCTGAAGTGGTAAGCCCCATCATTCGCACTTGTTCTCAAGGGTGCCTGTATTCAAGGTGCACCTATCACAATGATTTTGTAACAGGTTGTAACAGGAAGCTGCAAAGCCTTCTCACGTATGATCCTGGTCTTCACAGGCAGCGGACCTGATCTTTGCCTCCACTGCGTACCCCCTGAATGTGCTGCAGATCCCTCTGCACAAGCTGATGGGCACAGGCTACCTGGCAGCCGCTGTCGCCTGCTGGGCCCTCAAGGTGACCGATTTGCTCCAACTCATACTTTTCTGCAATCTACCAGGCAGCTCTTGCTGCTGGATGGGCATCCTCTCCCACTTGCTGATGCCAGGATGTCAAACATGAGATCGTCTTGGCCAGAAAAGGAAGAGGGCATCTGGGCTGCCGTCTGTTCACAGGAACATGTGAGAATTGCATCAATCCAATAGCACTGAATCTCCAATGCATGGCAGTGCTAGCATCTTTAATTGAAGGTTCAAATTGAGAATGTTCAAGGACACACACCTGCAGCTTGTCTGCAGATGCAAAAGGCTTCTCTGCCTCTGGCAGGCCACTGCCTCTGGCCTGGAGCATTATGGCGCTTCTGTCGCTACACAACCTACAATTGCAGCTGTGCTAATGATCATTGTCACAGAAACTTCAAACTTGCGTCTTGCGGTTTGGATGCAACGTTTAACAAGACAAGGGTGACGGTATTGCTCGGTGTGCCATGCAGGGGGGCGCGGAGCGGATGGAGCTGCACAAGCCGGTGTACCAGCGCCTCAACCTGGGCCTCATAACCTTCTCTGCAGCACTCATGGCTGTCATGAGCGCCAACCTTGAGCTGCTGCGCCCCTGGGCCCTGGTGATTGGGTCGGCAGAGTGCAGCGCGGCCGCCACCATCCCCGCCTGGTTCTACGCCCTCACCTCCGGCCACTACCTGCAGCCCGCCGACCTGCTCAAGGCAAGTCTCCTTCACTCCAATCTCCTCTGCAGCAGGCGTGTGTCGGGGGCATATTCCAATCTTGTGATCATGATCAGAGATGTTGCCGTTGCTATTATCCTTGGAGTGTCATTCGGCACGTTCTACATGCCAGTGCCCGCAAGCTGGGATATTTTCTAAGAATGGCACGGAGTGAAGAGATCAAGTGGCCGCATTAGTGTTACTCCCTCCCCTGCTTGCATTTCGGTCATTCTTGCCGGTGTCACCGGGAAGAAGGTCGTGAGGTGCTTGCTTAAAATGGCAAAGTATACTAAAAGATGAGAAGGGTCCCAGCCGCCAGAAAAATGAACCGTAAGGGTCCAAAGTTGAGCTGACAGCGGGTGCTGCGCGCAGAATTTTGTGGTGGACATCGGGCGGCTGCTGCAAATAACGGGGGTGAAGAGCGCGGTGTACTCGGTGCTGACTGTGGCGTTCTTCGGGGCGGCTGCGGGGTACCTGGTGCGGCCTGAGGCGACGCTGACTGGAGTGCTGACGTACGCCAAGAGCCCCGACTGCATCCTGCTGTGGCAGGCCATCGGCGCCGCCGCGCTCATGCTGCCGGCCTGGACCTTCTCCCTCAAGGTCTGCGCTGCAGCCTGTCATGCATGCTTGGAACGAAGCATGCATGCAAATTTATAGTGGCTATAGATACGAATGCATGCAAGCCCATGGGTCGGTTGTTGGTGGCAGTAAAGCTGTAGATGGTCCATCTGCTCGCATTGGCAGCTGCAACATCATGGCAATGGATTGTGCAACGAATACAAACAATTAATGCGGAACATTTAGCCTGCATGCTTGCGAACGAAATGCAGTGATCCTCTTAGACATAAATGGACTGGGTGTGTCCCAGTTCAGCGGCAGTGGATGCTCTGTTGCAGTCCTGGGTCAGTGAACAGCAACAGGGCACCAATTACCACTGCACTGGGGCGTCCCCAGTGGCTGTTGCTTCTTTTGGCCTCTGAGTCCCCCGGCTGCCTCCCTTTCACCAGCCGCTGCAGCTAACACCCCACCCCTAAATTCCCCTGCGCAGGAGGCGGCAGACAAGCGGCAGCTGGCGGCGCCGGCATTCAAGACGCTCAACCTGGGCCTATCCTTCATCGGCCTCGCGCATGTGCTGACACTTGCCCCCTGGTGGACGCCCTGCAGCTCGGGACCTTGGATGCCTTATGTCATCGGCGTCTGGAGCCTGGCGGCAGCTGCCGGCACATGGGGCTTCCTGTCCAGCACCCCACCCGCCGTGGACAATGCCTTCTGAGGCCGCTGTGAGTTTGGCAAGGAACAGGTCATTGTCGTATTGTGCTGTAAATGGCTGATGCGATCCCTGTGATGGTAAGCCTGCTGACAGGCATATGAACGCACTGCCAGTGCAAAAAGGAGGAAATGGGGTGAGGGGGTTAGTAGCGGTCCACAGGGTGCATGCAGGATTGAGTATGGCAAAAGTTTTGCCTGTCCACTGCATTATGTGATGTTGCAAGTTCTTGAACCTTCCACCTCAATAGATATCTCAGCAATGTGAGCACCACTTGTTGCCAATGTACCAGTATATCAGGATGATAGTCTGAGACGCTATCAAAGGATTTGTGAAGAGCCCACAGTGCGACATGCAACATGTGCTGTTATTCTTTTGATGCTTGAATATTTTGCGAGATGATGTCAGGCCTTTTCCAGTTAGTTCCCAGTCGAAGTCACATGCTGGCACGGTTGTCTTGCAGCCAAGTTTGGCACTCCTAGTTTCAAATAGCTTTCAACCTGAATCTAGAACAGCTGTGATTCCATCATGATCATCATCAAGCCGCCACAACATGCATGATCATCATTAAGCTGCCACAACATGCACGAGGCAAAGCGAGTCCAGGCTACTCATCCACCTCAGATGGAACCCACACATGCATGCACGGCACACTCTAGTATACAGACACGTACACATCTATTTGTGCAAGCGATGTTCTTTCTTGAGACCTGATCCCACACCAAGAGAAACAAGTACATTCATGCAACAGAACACCATGGCTGCCAGCTTGAACGTATCTACAAGCGCTCAAGCTCATCAATGACTTCCATCTCACGCCCCAGAGAGACATAAAGCAAGGTGAATGCTGCTCCTGCAAGGACTGCGACAAATTTTCCTAATGGGGAATCATCTGCGCCACTGGCCACCAGTTTGACAAGGTCTGTGGGCAGCTGCAGGAGGCTGTGCGGCCCTTCCTCCACAATCTGGACCTTTTCTGCAAGGCCGCCGCTATGGCGTGGTTCCCCTTCACACTGGCTCTGGGATTATCGGTCTACCTGTTCAACAAGTACCGGTACCATCATTTTGCTGCTACCGGTACTTGTTGGACATGTAGACCGATAGTCCCATTACCAGAGTGACGGGGAACCATGCCCCAGCGGTGGCCTCGCAGAAAAGGGCCAACGTGTGGAGGAAGGGCCGCACAGCCTCCTGCAGCTGCCCACAGACCTTGTCAAACTGGGTGCAGGACTCCACTGTCTCACGTTCCCTTGCATAAGGTCAGACCACAACTCCAAAGATAGCATATTCTTCTCATGAATAAGAGTAAAGGTTGGGCTCGGATTCACAGCGAAGTGAGGATGACTCATGGCTGATTTTCCTCACCTGCACCCACTGCTTCTGCGAGTGCTTGGGATCCTTGGGCGCAACTGCGTGACGCCGACAAGGCGACCACGCTTCTGACTCTATTCCGGCTAGGAAAATTTACACAGCCTCAGATAACAACTCCTGAAGTATGCAGGATGCTTCAACATAGGAATATTGTCCCATCTGTTTCTACTAGACTTCTCCTTCCGCAAGCGCAACAATCAATCGGTGCAACAAAAGATGAGTGTCCCATTCATTGAAGAAAAATGACTTCCAAGATCTAGGCAGAACATGCATTTGAAAACAAAAATGTGAAAGCTGGGTTGGATGATCGCACCTCCTGGAAGACCAGCTGAGGTTGGAATGGGGCAGGCTGCGGACGGGGCCGCTGTCGATGACGGCCTTGTTCATGTGGGGCTATCGAGGGAACCAAATGACAGGTGTGGACGAGATCTTGAAAATGCAAAGATCCTGGTTCCAGAAGCTAGCCGGCTGCAACGTGCTGGGACGTGCATTTGATGAATGACGTTCCCAAGGCAAGTCGAACAAAACTTGATATGAACATTCAGGTCGACATGAGGTGAAGAAATCTATGTGCAGTGTTCTACAATGGATCATTTAATGCAGGCGCACTGTGGCAGGCCTGGCCTAGCTAGGCTATTGAAAGTCGGGTGCAAAAGTGTGCATGCGCTGCCATGATTGTTTTCCAGGAAACCACCCAGGTAGCTACAATCCCCATGGACTCATGATGTTTTACAGTACAAGATGGGATATTTCTACGGTGATCAGGCGAATTGGGACAGTCAGATGTAGGGACACCTGTGCACCACAGCTACAGCGGCGCACAGGCCAAGACAAACTCTCAAAAACCACTCAAAACTCCAATCCATTCTGCGACTCTGGCCTGCCAAAATAAAAGCTTCACATTCAGAGACGGTCCTCAAACTCGCTGAGGGGCGTCACATCTGGTTTGAGGCCCTTGCGCTTGCGAATTCCATCGATGATCGCGGAAGCAGCATTGCCCGGGCTCAGAGGATCCTGCATAGTAAAGCCAAGCACCTGTCAGAATATATGCTCATCTCCTTGATGCCTGGGCACACCCCTCAGAACATGGCTTGAACAGGATCAGAAGCGACGGGCCAGTCCTGCGTGCCTTTAAAACATTTCAGCGACCATAGAAGCATGAGGAACAGGTCACGGCAGAGAGGCAGCTATCGCTCAAAATGGCGGAGGTCAGAAAAGGATCAGAACGAACAGTACAGTACAGAATGCCTGGAATCGGCTCAGAGGAGAGCTGCACGGAAAGGACCTGTACAGGGGCAGCGGTGGCTGCTCAGAGCTTGTCCTCGTATTCTGAGAGTGCCGAGGGCTCGGGCTTGAGGCCCTTGCGCTTGCGGATGTCCAGCAGGATGGTGTTGGCCTGGGTGCCCGGCGACAGCGGGTCCTGTACAGAACAGACGATAGCATCGAGCCGTCAGAACAGCAGAGCAACTGCCGTCAGAACACTACAGTACGCCGATGTCAAACAGCAGAGTGGCCTGCATTCAGAACATTACAGAACTCAGATGGCAGAGCTGCTAGTGCTTATCAATTGCTGCTTGCGCTTAGCTATTGCCACCAATATTGGTGGCAATATTGGGCGCAGCAGCTTGTACTGCAGACACTCCTCATAGACATCTCAGTGCAGAATTTCATCGACAATGGTCAACCAGTAAATGAGCATTGCAGCCTCCTTCATGCTGGCACAAGCTTTGGGACAGGCGCAGAGGTCCAAGACGACAGGAGTGCAGTCTGGGGAAGGGTTGGAAGGGAGCGCCCACCTGGCTCATGGTCTCCCAGTGATCGAAGACACACTGGGGGAAGGCCTGGCCGGAGGTGGCGGCGCGCAGGGTGCCAGTGAAGCCAAAGGACTCGATGACGGGCAGGTAGGCCTTCAGGTTGAAGATGGGCGTGCCCGGCCTCTGGGCCTCCTCGAACACATGGCCGCGCTTCTGGTTTAGCACCGAGTAGATTCCTCCAAGGGACTGCGCTCACAGCAGACAGACCTCAGCGCGCCAGCAATTGGAACTTTAAATTCTCACAATACTTCTGACAGCAGTGCACAGACCAGCGTGGTGGTTTTCCTTCTGCCAAGCATGCAACTGGGGAGGTATCAGGCAGGGCAGAAGAAAACACCACAGGACCAGCGTCTGCTGGCGCCCACAGCTTGCCGACCAGCTCCAAGAGTGCACACACCCTCAAACTCTCCGGACTGACGTCAAACGCGAAATGGAGAGTCTGTCTACCTGCTCTGGGGCCTGGATCTCAACCAGATAGACGGGCTCGCACAGGCGGGGCTGCGCAGTGAGCTGGCAGGCGTACAGCACGCGGCGGCAGGTTGGGATGATCTGGCCGCCACCACGGTGGATGGCGTCAGCGTGCATCACCACATCGCACACCTGTCACAGCAAATACCATGTAAGCAGCTGACCCAAAAAATGCATTAAAGTGAGTCGACCATATCCCCTGACACACACACACTAGTCGCCGTGGGCCCACCAGCAGAGTCTGCACAACAGTCGCTGCAACTTCTGGAAACCCCACTTCCACCACAGCAGCTGCGGCAAAAGCATGCATGCAAAGCTGCGCAATCATCGAGAGAAGCAGGATTTGAGCATGCGAGAAAGGACGACGGGCTGACCTCGAACACAGCGCCGCGCATGTTCTCCTCGGCCATGACACCCTCCTTGGTGGCCCACTGGAAGGCGGCAATGCAGGAGTCCTTGATCTCGTTCAGGTACTGCACTCCCTTGGTCACGTCCGTGAGCAGGTTGGGGCCGGTGGTGTCAGGGCCAAAGCACCAGATCTTCTTGGCAAGGTCCTTGTCCCAGCCAAACTCCTCGGCCAGGATCTTGGAGCGGATCTTGGGGTCGTCGCGCGGTCCAACCCTGCCCTCGTCGATCGCCTCTGCCAGACCATCCTCGATGGGGCGCGCCTGTTGCAGTGCAATAAAGTGTCAGTGCTCACAAGTGGCAACACGTGTGAAAATTCGTTTTTCCTTTCAGAGTTCCCCTTAACAGCCGTTGTTTCTCATGATTTATGTTGCATGCTCAAGGACTTGCAGCACATTGTCTTGCTTTGTCTGTTGCACAGGCATGGAGCATTCTCCAGTATATTCCGTCTCAATGATGAAAGAGTCTGACCTGCAGATTTGAGGGCAGCTAGATTCTAAAAGGCAGAGATGTGTTACAGACAAGGCAGCTGACAACAGCAAGGATGATGAGGAGAAATGCGCGCCTGGAGGTAGAGCCTGTTGTGCTTGTTGGGGGACTTTGACATGCAGATGTGGTCGGACATCTGAGACACGGTCTCGCGGAAGGACACCACAGGGTCGGAGATGCGGATCTCAGCACCACCCATGAAATCATCCTGCGCAGTGCCAGCAGTCCAAAGTTTAGCGCCACATTCTGCACGCTTCGTGCAATGGGGAGCACAAAAAGACGCCAGTACTGTCCACGATTAAACGCCAGGCAGGAGGAGGTATCTCAGCATGCAATGTGGCTTGCAGCACACCTGCAGGTCCTTCAGGCAGATCTCAAGATGGAGCTCTCCGGCACCGGCAATAATGTGCTCTCCAGTCTCCTCGATTTGGCACACGACCATGGGGTCAGACTTGGCCAGCCGCTTCAGACCTGATGCAGCACAACATGCGAATGAGAACCCATCAAGACTGCAGCACTTACTAAGGGCAATGCCTTACACAACACTGACTACCCACAGCTCAAACACAATACATAAATATGTGATCACTGGCGAACAATTGCATAAAGCTGAACAACCCTTGCTCAACACACCGCACACATCATGAGACTGCATAGAAAGCAGCTCTGAGATACCACATGCTTACAGAAGGTATGGAAAGAGGGAGGAGAAGGCAGCACACCTTCCACCAGCTTGGGCAGGTCGGAGGGGTTCTTGGGCTCGACAGCCACGCGCACGACGGGGGACACGGAGAACTTCATGGCCTTGATGGGGTGGGCGTCCTCGCACTTCTCGTTGGTCAGGGTCGCGTTCTTGGTGATGAACTGGTCCAGACCCACCATGGCCACGGTGTTACCTGCGCGCACACATCCAAAAGCTTCAGATATCTGTCCTACACAATAAGCATGGCTCCCAAGGCAATTCAGGGTGTGTCTCAAGATATTCTTACAAGGGAAAAGACCTCAGTCCACAGCCTTAACAAAGAGCTCCTTGAGCTCAAATTCAGAGCAGCATTTTTTTTTTTAGAAAATAGCTTGAAAAAGACTGCGACTCCAAATCCATCTCGCAGATATGTGGTGAGGTGATGTGGGAAGGCAAGGGGACGTCAGCTTGGGGGACTCACCGCATGGCACATCCTCGACAGCCTCCTGCCGCCTGCCCATGCAGAGCACGGTGCGCTGCACGGTCTTGACGTACAGGTCCTTCTTCTGGCCCGGGATAAAGTTGGGGCCCATGATGCGCACCTTGGCACCGGTGCACACCTGCAGCACGAAGCCACTACCCCATTCAATTCATGCAAACATGGACCTGAGGTTGCGCTGCAGGATACCACAGAGCAGATATCCTGTTCATGCAAAGCCAACCGCTCAATATCCAGGGCCTGGCCATTGCAAAAATCCCATCAAGCAGCGCGGAGCCCTGCACATGCTGAAGAGGTGCAGGAGGCCAGCCTCCCCTCTAATCAGCGAGAAGATTGGGCCACGCACCGTGCCGGCGAAGACACGGCCGAAGGCGAAGAAGCGGCCCTTGTCGGAGGCGGGGATCATCTTGGAGACGTAAAGCATGAGGGGGCCCTTGGAGTCGCAGGTGCGGATGGCGTTGGCGTACTGGTCATCCAGAGGGCCCTCGTACAGGTTCTCCACGCGGTACTTCTGGGCCGTGGCCGGGGAGGGCAGATGCCAAATCATCATCTCCAGTAGGGCCTGCAGCAGGGTGAACTTAGTATTGACCCCAGCATTCAATTGAAGCCTAGATACCCATATCACTACCTTTTCAGTCTACGCACTTCTCCTTACACTTTCTTGCTCTGACATTTGCTAATTGCAGACAATGCTGCCCCTGAACAATGCAACGACGCCGCGCATCTCATCTGGCACCATAGGTAATGCGGCAGTCTCAAGAGTTCATTAACAGAAGAGGAAATTTGACGTGTGGCAGTCAAAGATAAAAACTGAAACTTGCCACTGAGAAAAGGCAGGTGCGAGAGGTGCATACCTCGTGGGCGGGCAGCCACGACTGCATGATCTTCTTCATGAGGGGCTTGCCAGTCAGGTCCTTGTCCTCCTTCTTGAGCTTGCCGGTGATGCCGAGCTTGTCGGTCATGGCGAACAGCTTGACCTTGTTGTCGTTCATGCAGGCGTCAATGATGGTCTTGATGGGCTCGTACACAAACTGCACAAATCCGCGCTTGCACGAGGCAGCGCCGGTATCCTTCTTGGTCCACTTCTTGGTGGCGGGGTCAAAGAAGTTGTCGCCCCACAGCTTCTCCATCATCTTCACCCTCTGCACAGGTAAACAATAATGTAAAGATTCCATCGCCATCGCCAACGCGTTGCTCGCCGCCACATGAACTTAAAATAATGTGATCCTCAGTTGGTTCTGCTCAGTCTCAATCACCACCCTCCCTTACGGCACTGAAAAAGACACGAGTCACAAGTTCAGTGCCACTTGGATAGGTGATTGGCACTAACTGCCAAAAGTGTGCCAGGCGATCAATCGACAGGTGTGGGGTCATTTGTCCTTCCCAGGCACATGCACAGCTGTCAGTTTGCACTGCAGTATATCCAAGCAGGAACACATCTTCAAGCTTTACTCGATGAGCATTGCGTTGCGGAGTTGTATGCAGAGCACAGGAAGCTCACCTCGACGCCAAACTTCTTGGCGTACAGGTCGGCGAAGACGGTGAGGGTGAAGGCCCAACCGTGGAGGCCGGCGGAGAAGGAGACTGTGCCCTTTTCGGGGTACACCTGGGTGTCCCCCAGCAGCTCATCGGCGTAGGTGGCCATGATAACATTGGCGGACTCGATGGTCCTGCGGAAGCCGTTGTAGGCCTCCTCTCCGTCCAGCATGAGCTCCAGGAAGCAGCGGTCCAGCTTGTTCACCGTCATCACCGGCCTGATACGCTCGATCAGGGCCTGCGCAAAGCAAAACCATGCTGCTCAGGGAGGGTGCAGAGAAAGGTGACTTGAAAGAATCAAGAACGAGGTTGAGGAGCAGCTCTTGATGCAGAAAAAAAATCCTGCCATTTCCTGCAGACTTGGGAACAAATATGCATGCATCCACGACCATGCAGGATGCAAATTGTTAGGACCAGGCACAGCGCAGGACCATGCAATGTGCTGCTGCATCGTGCATGCAATGTGACCAGAGAAGCTGATCACACCTGTCTGAGCACGGTCTCAGTCTGCACGCAGACTCCCTCCACGCAGTCCACCACCACGAGGGCACCGTCAGTGATGCGCAGGGCGGCTGTGACCTCACTGGAGAAATCAACGTGCCCTGGGGAGTCGATCAAGTTGATGAGGTAGTCATTGCCCTCGCGGGGGCCAGTGAAGCCCTTCAGCTTCTCGTCTTCAATCTGGTAGTACAGAGAGATTCCTGCCAGCAGCAGCAGACGCGTTAGCAGAGCACTTCTGGATGTGCATTGCATTCAATGACATCTCAGTAGCATAAAGAGGTCCAGAGACACATGAGACATTACAGTTGAGCTCCGCACAAGCTTCTGGTAGGAACACACCTGTGGACTTAATGGTGATACACCTGTCCTGCTCGTCTTGTCTTGTGTCTGTAAGGCGAGCATCGCCAGCCTGCAAGGGACAGGCAATCTGTGAGCCGCGGATGATAGCTATGCAACAATAGTGAGAGCCCTGGAAGTGGTCAGGAGACAGGATAAGGAGAATGGGTACCAAACAGCAGGGTCAGAGAAGCTAACTTACGTTGTCCATGGCAATAATACCCGCAGCAGCGACCAGAGAGTCGGTGAGAGTTGACTTGCCTACAAGTGCATAAACACAGCTTCAGTATATACACGAACCATATTTAATATTCCTAGAATCCCATACTAAAGAAACCCCACGCTGCCGTGCATGCTCCCAAGGCAATACACACACTGCCACATATCCGCCTCCGGCGAAGTACTATTCAATCCAGGACAATCGATCTGTATTGGCAGTAAGTAAAAGGTGCTCACCGTGGTCGACGTGAGCGATCACTGCAGGGCAGCACAGCACAGAAACACGTCAGAATGGTGCTCACATTTCGGCGAAGCATTGCACAGACAGAAAACTTAAGGGAGCTCTCCTATAACAGGGCGTACCAGACATATTTCTGATGTTGTCCTTGTAGTCCATCAGGGCACGGATCTGCTCTATTGTGAACTTCACCATGGTGCCTGGAGCCTCAAGGCAGCTCTCTCAGGCAAATAAAGTTCCTACTGCTAAAGTTTGGCTAGAAGCCAATGCACACACTGAGCACCTTGTAGAGGAGCCGCCCCAGTTCAGCATCTCAGCGATGGCGTAATGCCGTAATATAGGGTACAGGGTATTACTCTATCTGAACACAGCGTTTCAGGGAAGGGAAGTATCATAAGTGCCGAACCAACAAAACACACATGCTTGGGAAGGGATCGAGCGACGTATTGTTTCCAAGAGTAGGGTGTTGAATTATCAAGAAAAGCTTCCTTGATCGAAACAGGAAGATTGGTCCGGGTCGCACGGGATACATCAGCACTAGTTGGGCTGAACTCTTCACACTCAAGAGTCCTAACGGACTAATGTTCAGAGTTTCGATACGATTCAATTTATTGGTACTAAGGAAATCGAAAGCTCAGGTGTGTCCACCCGTCATCTCGAGCGTATGTGGCTGTGATGGCCTTCAGCATCCCTGATGGGTCAGTGTTGCTCCACGTCAGTCTGCCTGAAAAGCTTCGCCTGTCAAAATAACGCTTTCCATAACAAGTACTGTCAGAAATAATTGTGTCTGGCACCCTAAAAGGTCCAAAAACACCATTTCTGGATCTGGGCTCATAGGTGGCATTGACCAGCATTGGCTGCTTCTGTGCTTAATTCAACGAAGTGTCGCACTCAGCAGGCACTGGCGAAAACCAAGCTAAGAGAAAACTTGCGAAGAAGCAGCCGCGGAGCTCGCAGCTATTCACAGGCCGCCTCAGCAGAGATGTCTGGGCACAGACTTGTTCTGTGGTTCAGGAACGATCTCCGCCTCACAGACAACGCAATTGTGCACCAAGCAGCCCAGCTCGTTCAGAAAAAGCAGGCTAGTGAGGTGAGCATTGCCTCGCTTCGTCATGTTCCCTTATGGCTTGTCAGCTCAATTTTTAGCTTGACTTGCTGAGGAAAATGCATCATGAATATTCTTGACATGCAGTCTCGCCCGCAGGTGGTCCCTCTCTACTGCTTTGATCCCCGACAATACATAGCAACGCCATGGGGCAATCCCAAGACCGGAGCCCATCATGCCAGCTTCCTGCTGCAGTCCGTTCTCGATCTGAAGCAGAGGCTGCGGGACATTGGCAGCGACCTTGTCATCCACATGGGCAAGCCTGAAGAGGCAATCCAAGGTGATGCATTCAACCAGTGATGCTGCAGCCATGTCAATGTGCATGGGCTTTATTTAATGCTGCAGGTCAAGGATTCACACGGCAGGAGGCGCTATCATGAGGAGTTGCGCTTGTGGGATGCAGGGCTGTGTATAGAGGGGCAGCAGCTGACGGTGCTGGCGCAAATGGAGGTGACAAAGGAGGAGCTGGATGTGGATGAGGGGGTGCGCGCAGCATTGGGATCCAGGGGCCGGCTGCAGCTGCTGTGGGGCAACACTCTGTACCACAAGGACGACCTCCCTTTCAGAAGTGACATGTCGGAGCTGCCGGATGTCTTCACACCCTTCAAACAAAAGGTGACTGCTCACTGCAACCCCCGAAAACTCACTGCACTGTGAACAGATGCTGGCATTCTCAGGGCTGTACTTCATATAACTCTAATTCACAGATCGTCTGTGATTGGCTCAAGTGCCAATGTATGTCCTGCCCCTTCTGTGGAAGATGGAGTCCCTTTTCTAGAGGCAATGCTTCTGTGGCTGATGTTGATAGTGTACTGGTTTTACGGCAGGTGGAGGCGAGATGTGAGGTACGGGCGCCCCTGCCAGCGCCCAAAGAGGGCACACTCCCACTCGCAGCTGACCTAGACCCTGCGCGGCTGAGCCGGAAGCCCAGCTGCGTGGAGGACCTCAATGCAGTTATCCCTGAGGGCGCACCGCAACTAGCTAGCCTGCCACGACACCCAAACGTGAGTATGGAAGAAGATTTGCATCATGAGAGCTGAGTATGACGTTTTCACTGGCCTCTGTTTGCGTCCTTGACTTTCGCACCATATCAGATCAGCCTCGGGTTGGTTATAAGCGATGTATATCGACTATTGCACTGAGCTCCGATGTCAGCCTTGGCTCTACCGTAGATGACGCACAATCCATGGCCTCAGAGACACTGCCCATGGACGGCGTGCCTGGCTGTTATCCCTGAGAGCAAGTTCTGAAGGCGGGCATGGGATATTTGTTGTATCAATCAGATCATGGCCTTGCATGCACAGGCAGCCATTGCGTTTGAGGGCGGCGAGACTGCGGCGCTGGGGCGGCTGAAGCACTACCTGTGGGACACTGGCTGCATTTCCACCTACTTTGACACGCGCAACGGCATGCTGGGCGCTGACTACTCCACCAAGTTCTCACCCTGGCTCGCGCGCGGCTGCATCTCTCCTTCCACGATCTTCCACGAGGCGCGCGCGTCCCTCACCTTAGCGGCCGCTGAAAAGGGAATACATGCTGCTGTTTATCATGACTGCCCCCAAATGTGTTTGGCTTCGCCTATTTGTTGCAATAGATTGCAGTGCTGTGCTGACTGTACCACCTGCAAGGCTCTATGCCTTGCTCAAATTGGTCTGATGCCAGAGATACAGGTACAGTACCATCAGATCAACTTGAAAACTTGAAAGTGAAGCGGCTTGACTGTGCTGTAGGTGAAGAGATATGAGGAGCAGCATGGAAGCAACAAGTCCACGTATTGGGTCATCTTCGAGCTCACATGGCGGGACTTTTTCAGGTGCCCATTCCTTCATTTAGAAATCCATTTTAGCTTGCAACTGTGCCGTGCCATGTAGTCACAGCACAGGCTCACAAGCAGCCTGTCTACTTGGCACTTGGCACAGTGTGGGCTTGGCAGAGTCTTCCTGCCAGATGCAGTGTGCTCTGGACACAATCAGCGCTGATTGCCAATTCTTGCAGGTACTTCACGATCAAGCATGGCTCGGCCATTTTCTCCAAGCATGGCGTGACGGGGCAGCCGCGGCAGTGGGTGAATGATTCGGAGCTGTTCAGGCGGTGGCGAGACGGCCGCACCGGCATGCCTCTTGTTGATGCCAACATGCGGGAAATGAAGGCCACAGGTGGGACAATCTTATGTGCAGGCTCCAACGTCAGGATGTCCCGCATGCAAAAGATTTTTCTTGCAGGAATGTGGTGAAAGTGGCATTTAGCCAGAGGAAACGCCATGCCATGGTATCATCACAGTTCTATATGGGCACTGCCATTGGGCAGGTCATGGGAAAGAGCCTGAGGTACTAAAAGAGGCCTGAGGACATGACTGATATTGAGCAGAGCTTCCGCCAAGAATATAAAGATCTACATTCTGCAGGCTTCATGTCCAACCGCGGACGGCAGAATGTGGCAAGCTACCTTGCCCTGGACCTGGGCCTGGACTGGCGGAAGGTACTTAATTTGGGTCCTCTCTCTTTTTCAGTGCATGTCCACATATCATTCCTGCTCTTGGGCGTCGTACAGGTCATTTGACAAGGGGTAAAGAATATCCAGGGACATGTCCTTAATAAATCGTTGCTCTGAATTTGCGCCTTTTTTGCCCTGGTGTTGTCTGAGATACGAAATGGAGTTCAGAGAGAGGAGACAGGCGCTAAGGCGACAGATGTGCTCCAGGGGGCGGACTGGTTTGAGTCGGCGCTGGTGGACTATGATGTGTGCTCCAACTGGGGCAACTGGGTGGCTGCAGCCGGCCTGACTGGAGGTCGCATCAACCACTTCAACATCACAAAGCAGTCCAAGGTGCGCCTTCACATGCGCACATGTGATCCTGGCTCACATGCATCACATAGCTATCAAAAGTGTGCCCCAGAGCATCCTGCCCGACATGCATTTCACCGAGGTCCACATTGTACAACCGAAATGCATGGTTTTGGCTTCATGCTTCACAGAGGAGTGCGAAGTGTGCCTTCAGTTGCATGCTGCTGGCTGACATGCATGCCATGGAGCTGCTTCCCTCTGAGAAGTGATCAGCACTGCACTCTCTGCTTGATGATATTGCAGCTGCACCTTTCAAGAAGAGGTTATATTGACCGAGTGAAGGAAAGTTGATGAGCATGGTGAGTTTGCAGGACTATGATGAGAAGGGGGACTACATTCGCACCTGGGTGCCTGAGCTGGCCAAGGTGCCTGCCCCCAGCCTGTTTGAGCCCTGGAGGCTGTCTCGCGAGGACCAGGCAAAGTTTGGCGTGCAGATTGGGGTGAGAAGCTCTGCACCTGCTGCATCAAGTACACAATTGTGCTCTGCGATCAAGACTTCCATGGGATTTTGTATCACTATGCTCCTTCTTCTGCTGCTACCGTGCCTGTGTAATAGCTTGGTTGAGGAGAGCTTGGGTCTGTGTCTCCAAACCTTATCTTGCGGCTTCTTGAAGCTTGAGTTCACATGTGGAGGAAGTGTGTTTGTGTGTTGTCATATGCAGGTGGACTATCCAGAGCCGCCAAAGTCCAGGTACACCTCAAATGGCAGCTTCGGGGGTGGAAGCGGCAGCCGGGGCGGCGGCGGCCGGGGTAGGGGTAATGGATCGTTTGGGAGGGGCGGGGGCCGAAACAGCCGGCATGGGGGAGACAAGAAGCAGAAGCCCCGCAGCGATTTTGAGCGCTACGGATGAGAGTGTTGACCTTGTCAGAGTGCAGAGCTAACCTGTGAGGGACAGACACGTTTTTCTTGTGGAGATGAAACACGTCGGATAGTGTAGGAACGCATGCTGAGAGTGTGTGAAAGAGCGGAACAAACGCTTGACTCTGCAGGGTGTAAAACATGACTCCAGGATGACTCCAGTACATGCTGTTTGAATCAGATATGCCTCAGGAAATTGAGTCAGCACCACTGCCCTCGAGAACTGCCTCTCAATTGTGACGCTTGTGTTTGCGATGTAATGCAATGGTGAATTGGAAAGCAATTGGCAGCCTTGCTGACTGCTGGTGTACGAAGGACAGGAATGAAATTCACATTTGCTTATGTTGTGTTTGTCCTTGTTGCTGTGATCTGGTCATGCACATGCCATAATTATGGCTGATGCATCTGAGTCATCTCGTTCGGCAGGCGGCAGACCCTGCTCGCTCGATGTCGAGACAAGCTATAGGGCTAGTACTTTTGCCTGCGTAAATTGGACAATTCTGTCACAATACAGTCCTCAACGGACCATAATTGAAGCGGGCTGGTTTGTGCAGGATGGTGGGACAACATGATGGAATACATGCTGGGTAATATGAATCAAAATGCGAAGCCCCTGTGCTTGTCAAGAATGAACGGAGCACCCCTTCGTGAGCTCCATTCAACCCCTGTCGGATTGGATCTGGCTGCTAACACCCTGGTGGGATGGCTGATGGGTGAATTGGACGAGGTTATTGGCAGCTGCCGCACGGACGTTATGTGTAGAGCTCTGTGTGGTAATTGGTGCCTTTTGAGAGAGATACGCTACTTGGAATTAGACAATTACAGTCTTACAGCATAATCAATTCACGATGGAGTTGCGATAGTAGACATGAAGGCCAGGTAGGCCAGGTAGGTGTCACTCCCTCCTCGATGAGTAAAGAGGCAGGTCAGAATCTTGCTGTCTCTGGTGCTGTGCATAGAACATAGCAAGAGTCAACACTGCAGCTGCCAAGAAAATGGTATTGAACCAGGCATGGAAGAACTCAAATTCCAGCTCTCCTCCCAAAGCATCAGTAATGATTGCCCTGCAAAGCACCCAGATCACATTGGAATAGGCAGCACTGAAACCTTTCTTGAATGCCAGCCAGCTCTAAAGGAAAGCTGGTAAAGAAGACGGGACAACTGAAATAAGTCAGCACCTGTACTTGAGGGGGAGCTGCTTGCGAATGAGCAGGATGGTGGATATGGCATAAAGTCCAGTCAGCTCTGTCAAAATGAGCAGCAGGCCTGACCCGTTGCCAGCGCCAGATACTGCTGAAAACACCTGCAGCCAAAAAAAGAAGCCATTTGTAAATCGAGCATGTCATCCTGACCACAAATATTGTTCGTGCAGTACACGGCGGCAAACTTAAAAACACAGCGGACGCTCCTTACCTTGCGCATGTTCCGCAAGAAGCCTCGCAAGGAGCTAACGCTGATGCATCCAATGAAAAACAGCGTAATGTACTGCACACCACAAAATCATACTCAGATCTGCTATTAAGTCCATGCGCAGCATCAGCAGTGTAGCATGCATGGCAACCATGGAAAGGTACAACACACGAAGGCACAGTATCTGCTCGCAAGCAAATTGTGGTCGGGTGCGCGGTAGTGGCTGAAGTCAGTAGGGCACCTGCGAGAAGAGCTGCAGGTTGATGACAAGGCGTCCCTTGGAGAAGGACCGCAGGCAGAAACCGAGTGCCTTGCTGACCGGGTCGGACGTGAAGTCCTCGCCAAACATCAGCGCCCTGACTGAGAAAAACATCCTGAAACAGAAACGACAACATGCTCATCAGCCTGCTTCATGCAGACCCCTCAAACCCATTCATCAGAAGCAATCAGAAGGTGCAACAAGCACAGTGGTTGGTGGCCCTTCTCAGCTGTGCAAGAAAGATGCCAGCATATCTTGCAATGGAGTGGACCGGTGTATTATAGTTGCTCAGGTCAGGCAGGGGCTCTCCTGAACACACAGAAGCAAGATAGGCATTACAAGGAAACTTGATGGGCAGGGATGCTGCACCTGAAGAGGCAGTAGAAGGACAGGCAGTAGCCGAGAAAATTCTTGGCGTGGCCGGCCAGAGTGCGGCTGGCGAGTGCGCGTTCCCTTTCTCGCCGCAGGTCCATCACCTCTGCGCACAGCATGCGCCCCAAGCTCTCCAGCCCCGCCACCTGGTGCAGCCAACAAATTAGTCGATATTTGCATGGTCCCCAAACACTGCACTTGTGCCGTGCTGCAGATTATTACTCAACTGTGATTTTTTGCACCAAGAAAACACCAAGTCTCGTGATGCATGTGCCAGCACAGCAATTCTTGTCAAGATACTGCATTAAGCATGTCTTGCATGCCCTGCCATAAGTGGTCGACACCGGAAGCAGCTCGCACAGCGGCAATCCTTGCAAAGCGTGGCGCAACAAACTCCCAATCCCAGGACTTGCAGAGTGCCCGTTACTGCCTAACGCTGAAGTGCCTGTCGCCGGCCTTGGGATCTCCCATCAGCCCTTCTCCATGGCTCAGCAAATGTCTTGATCTGCAAGAGCTACAGCGGTTGCCAGAATAGTGGTTTTAGCTTGTGTAAATGCACACCTCCTCCTTGAGCGAGGCGATGAGCTGCGCGGTGCTGTGGGCAGCGCCGCCGCCGCCGCGCCGCACAGAGTTGACGACTCGCTGCAGCAGTGAGGGAGGCACCGGCGACGCGCGCGCCTGCTGCTGCCGCAACTCCCCCTCGCTCACCACTATTTGCTTCTTCTTGCGCACCACTGACTCCAACGCCTGTGCAGCCCCCACACCATGTCAGCTGCTTTGTAGTTTGCCGTCTTCTGTCGAAACATTACTAATCACCATGTTCACCTGGCCAAGTGCCTAATTAAGGGTCAGCTCTAGCTCTATGCTGCCTGGCATATGGCAGGACCTCCGCTGAGGAGAAGGCTCCGCCATGACAACAGAGAATCTTGAGACAAACAGAGAATCTAGGTGTCTGTATGCACGAGAGTAGAGCACACCTGCATCATCTGAGACTCGGCCATGGCAATTTCAGAGCGCTCCACTGGGCGGATAAAGAGTGTCAGGTAGGAGAAGGGCAGATTCACAGACCCATAGCCTGAAAGCACCGCTATCAGCGACACACCCATGACTCCCAACCTGCTGATCGCCTGCATGCACCGCAAAATTTAATCTGATTTCTTGAAAGAATCACCTGTAAAATATAGGTAACAAAGTGGCATCAGCGCAGTAAGTATGAGCATGAGCACAAATATGATGAGCGTGCTGACATGCCTGATTCAAGCGAAAGATGCCTTCTGTGGCCTGAGGAACGCCTGGCCAGTACTTTCCCATGCGCCAAAACACATACAGGAACGCTGCAAGGAAGATGAAAGCTCCCACAGCTGCATGCCCTTTCCTCACTTTGCCTGCAGGCCATCGAGACACCTGTGCTCATTTGTCACATTTCTTGTAGCTTAGCACAGCTGTACATTTACATGAAGTCAAGTCACCGCTCAGTGCCTTCTTGTCCAAGGCACAAGGCATTCTGCGATTTGAGCGACATTAGGGAGATTGGGCGCACGGTGTGAGGCCAGAGTGCAGTAGCAGTGAGTGTATGGAAGCACAATGAGAAGAAGGGCCAGCAGGCTCAATACATCCAAGCGCCAGTTCAGCCATCGTACACTGCAGACACTTTTTTCGTTAAGGATTGCCCTCTCTTATTGTGAAAGAATGTGTCACACTTGCATGCCAACTTGCACCAATACTGTGCACATCAGTACGGATCCACCGCACCTGTAACTCAGGACCCCTAATATCTCAAAAAGGACAAGTTCGAGGAGGTTGACTGAGAAGGCGAATACCAAAGCGAAGAGCACCTGCGTACAAAAACGCTCATCAGTCCAATCCTCACAACTCCTGGTTACCATTGACGACCACTTTCTTTTTGGCACGGTGTAAATTTGCAAGAGCTCGTATTACAGTAATTGTCTGAACTACACCTGCACACCCAAGTGCTCCTCCTCGTAGTCTTTGAAAAGGCTCCTACTCAGAAATGCCCATCCCAAACAGAACAACACAACGAGGGATGTGCCTACTATGAGTACGTCAAGCATGTTCAGTCAGGCATCGTGTCTTGGAAAAAATCTTTACGAACTCACATGTAGCAATACGCTGCTTTCAATGCTTGGATGAGCGAATTGATATATTCTGCTTCACGACTTAAGCAAAAGATTAAACGCTGTATAGGAACTCTTGGATAAAAATGACTATTTTGCAAGGTAGAATGGCTTGTAGAACGGAGGCCTGAGAGGAGTGAACTGTTCTGGATTAGTTCTTGTCTAGGACAGCTTCCGGCAGGTGCCAGATCGTGCAGGGTGGCGTTCCCTGAATATGAGCAAAGACTTCTCTGAATTTGTCCCAGATATTTTGGACATCATGCTGGGCGCTGACTGTGATCATCAGATTCATGCATTTCTATGAGCCTTGGCCAAGTCGACTGGCTGATATGGGTGCCAGTGGCATGGAGAGGAAGGAAGACATATTGGCCACTGGCGTTACCAATGAGTTAGGAAGATACAAGCAGCCATATACACCTGGCAGCCTTGCCTGATGATAGTGCTGCCCGCAATTGACAGCTAGCTAGTACTATAGTATCAAGCCAGGAAGAATTGACGAGAGAGATCCAAGCAGATCTAAGAACACCAGGACGGGGCGAACAGTAATGGAGGATGAAATTGTGCTAGGTGTCAAATTGGTACAGCTTTCGATCAATGCATATATCTTTGGCATGAGCTGTCTACTGGATTCTGCAAATGCAGCTTCCACCAGCTGCCAGACCTTTCAGATGGCGTTCCTGCAGTACCTCGAATTCTGGTTTCTTGTGATGACGCGAACTTGAATGATCCGGAGCTCATTATGCACAAACTTAGAGGAAAAAAGAAGGTTACGTTTCAAAAATGGAAGGTTGGTGTAGTTTTAGCAGTTAAATTTGTACAGGCTTAACGCTACTCTTGCCTCGTGACTTGCAGACAGACCTAGCCGAGAGATAGAAGGGCTAGGTGGCTAGTACTTCCATTCCAAAAAACATATTGTACTCATTCTGACCGTCTGGGGACACCATGAAGCACGGTATGGCTCCATAAGCTGCACTGCTTCATGCCAAGCATCTGACGTAATCTGGTCCAAAGGTTTTGCAAACAGGGCACTTGACTCGTCCAAAAACGTTTTGAATGTAGCACCATTTCCTAAGAAAAGTTTATTCATCTTCAGATCCGGTGTGCAGGTGGAAGCAATTTGCAGCATGCCACGATTGATGCCCTCTCACGACTCAGGCCACAAGCAGAAGCAGCATGGGGAGCCATACAGCAGTCTTTAGATCCACTCATCAGGCTTGTTTCACCGCATATCGAGTCTGGGACGACCTGGATCGATGCACACTTGGGTGGGCTCTTGCCTTGGCAGATCGCTGCAGTTACGACCATCACGGTGCTGCTGCTAGCATGGCTGTCCCAGCTGGTGCTGGCAGCCATAGCCGAACTGAAAGAAGCTGGTAAGAAATGCGCATAGTGAATGCGACATGGGTTTACTAACAGCATTGCCAACTACAATTGTGCCTCGGGACAGTTTTTGCCACTGAGGTGTTGAACATATCTGAACAGGTGTCCTTCAAAGCTTGTTTGAGGTCATCAAGAGCCTGCCAGGCATCAGGGGCATCGTCCAACGCGAGAATGCAAAGATGCTGGTGTGATGCCAGCTGTATCCAGTGTCGTATGTTCGCACCGATTGGCTTACAACCATGAAGTGCAGTCCTGGACAGTCAGCCAAAAGAAGCCAGCTCATTGGCAATAAATTGCTCTGGGAACTGTGTCACCCTTGCATCAACTCCGACTCTTGCATGAACACTCAATTACTGCATGAGTACTCAATATCTGCGTGGACTCACTGAGCAGGTCAAGATCAGAGCGTCCATCAATAAGGGCAATGGAGTGAGCCAGGAGCAGTACCTGGAGCTACCCAAGAATGGCATGGCTGCTGATGAGGTCAAGGCACGCCTGCAGAGCAGGGTGCGCCTCGATTTTACCCCCTCTCTGCTCTTCACAACCAGATGGTGCACTCGTTTACATTGCGCAATTGTAGGAGAGCCGAACCTGAACGTGCCAAATTCCTTCCCAATCACCCCTTCACTAGAAAGTAGCAAGGGCCGTGTGCATGTTCAATGACCCACTATATGGCATGCAAGTTGATCTGCAACATGCATGCCTCTGCCATGCATCTCCAAATATTTCTCACAGCTGAAGAGCCGGCGTGCTTGTGGCAGAGGCACATGCCTGGCAGTTCTCATTCAAGAACGAAAATTTCAAAGCGGTGATTATGGCTTAATGCAGGGCAAGAGGGACGTGGCATTTGAGGAGGGGTCCAGCAGGGTGTCTGGCACGCTGTACTTGATGGGGGAGGAGCACTGCCGCATGCTGAACGACGTGTATGCCTCGTTCTCGCACACCAACCCCATGCACGCGGACGTGTTCCCCTCTGTGCGCCAGATGGAGCTGGAGGTTGTCGCCATGACTGCCGCCATGCTGGGCGGTGCGTGTGTGCTCTTTTTACCTGTTTCATTGCCCTGTACAAAAGCTGCCGTTGCCCCCCGCATGCATGTCTGATCAGATGAGTTCACATGCCTCAAGCTGCAGTGGCTTCACATCATAGTAATGCTGCAGACAAGAAAGGCAAGTTTGCATCATTTCCAAGGGAGATTGAATGCAGCTCAGCGGATGGCTGTGTTGGTGTTCACCCTCCTGCAAGCGATGTCAAGTCTCCGCAAAATCCCATGGATAATCCCCAAAGAAGAGCCTCACCAGGATATATAGAGACAACCTGTCTTGAATATCCTGATTCTTACACCAGCCCTAAGGGTGTGTATATAATCTAGAAGAGTTGACCCACAATGGGGCTGCCTTACATGCAGGCGGCCCTTCTGGGGACCCCGACGTGTGCGGTGCGATGACCAGCGGCGGAACAGAGTCCATTCTGACGGCAGTGAAGGCTTCGCGCGATTACATGCGCGCACGGAAGGGCATTCGCCGGCCGGAGATGGTTGTGGGCCAGTCCGCGCACGCCGCCTTCTTCAAGGCTGCCGAGTACTTCAACGTCAAGCTGGTCAAGGTACTTTTCTGTCCTTCTGGTATGACACTCGAGTGAGGATCGCACTCCTGAAATTCCTGTTCCTTCAAAGCTGTCTTGGCAGGATGCAGAATGGTTATCCGCTATCCTGTTGCTTGCAGTGATAGCTCTGCTTGCCGCACTGCATAGGACTGGTGCAAGAAAACCAGCATGCATGGGGACATGCAAATAACTCCCACAAAGGATTGCTGCACAGCCCTCCTCTACCTTGCTCCCAATCCTGCATGCATGATCTGCACCAGCCTCGCAGTCTGTAGTGCTTTGTCTTTCGCTGGGTTGCCAGTACTTTGACAGCTGAAGCTGCGTATGTGGGCAGGTGCCGGTGGGGAATGACTACAGGGTGTCGGCTGCTGCAGTGGCGCGCGCGATGACTCATAACACAGTGCTGGTGGTAGCTTCCTCACCCTGCTTCCCCCACGGCGTCATCGACGACGTGTCCGGCATCGCTGCGGTGCGCCCTGTGCCATGTCATGTGTCTTTCACTTATATGCATTTCTCTTGGAAAACGTTCCAGCCCAGCAAGGTTGGGCACACACCGCCCTGCGGGTCCGCAGACAGTATGTATTTTGTCAGGTTGCTAGGCCCTCTTCCCTCAGCCCCAACGCCTGCTCATTGCATGTACTCAGGCGTTGACTTGCACCAGCCAGCACTGACTGCAAAGTCACTTGTCACCCTTGTCGTGTGGTAGAGCTGCCTGCTGCTGCAAGGTGACAGCTTAGCAGGGTGACGGTGCTCGTCACTGTGAAGCTTATAGCTGACAGTGGTTTCTAATTGCCAACAGCTGGCAAGGAGGCGCGGCGTGTGCTGCCATGTGGATGCGTGCCTAGGTGGCTTCGTTCTTCCCTTCGCCCGCGCGGCCGGCTACCCGGTGCCGCCGTTCGACTTTGCCGTGCCGGGCGTGACCAGCATGAGCGTGGACACGCACAAGTTCGGCATGGCCCACAAGGGGACGAGCGTGGTGCTGTACCGCAGCAAAGACATCCGGCGGCACCAGTACACTCGTGTGACTGAGTGGAGCGGCGGCCTCTACATCTCCCCAGGTTAGCCTTCCTGACCCCCCAATAAATAAGCCATGCTGCAGAGGCACAAGACAAATTAGGGGCTGTGGGGTTCATGCAGTTTCCAGGCATCGACTAGGCAAATTTGTGACATTGTGTGGAGCAATTATTAGCAATTGACTGCTTGAGCAGGTCAGCATTGACAGGGTGAGTGTGATAAGTGTGAGGAGCAAAAGCATGCTTGGGCTGGTAAGCAGCAGAAGATGGCCAGTGAGGAATAAATTATTTATTTCTTACATTCTCCCGGAAACCTGTATGGGCCCTTTGTGGAATTGCGCGCCTGGCAAGGCTGAGGCTTTGTTTGCACTGCAGGCTTTGCAGGCAGCAGGTCAGGCGCCCTGATCAGCACAGCGTGGGCGAGCATGATGCACCAGGGGCTGCAGGGCTATGTCAAGCTCACTGACCAGATGATGAAGGTTGGTTTCTGTCCAGTGCTGTCTGACCGATTTCGCCAGACAGTGCTAATTTCACTGTGCAGCGCCCTGACTGAAACATTTTCAAGATATCCACAGCTCACATTCTTCACTCAGGCTTATAAGCAACTAGCTTCACTGGCCGATGTCATGAAAGTCTAACATCCCTTCAATGTTGTTTTACAGGCGGCGAGGCACTTTGCAGAGGGGGTCAAGGCCATAGAGGGGCTGGAGCTTGCAGGGGAGCCGGCCATGACAGTGGTGGCATTCAAGGCCACAAACGCGCGCAAGCTCAACATCTACGCGGTCAACGATGCGCTGTCAGCCCGCGGCTGGCACCTGAATGCGCTGCAGCTGCCTCCCGCTCTCCACATGTGTTTCACTGCGCAGCACGCCAGCATCGTCGAGCCCCTGCTCAAGGTGTGCCTCCTCCTCTATTTTGTACACGGCAAACCCAACCGCCAGCAATGATATTCCAGGAACTGCAACTGCACTTCTGCTGCTGTTAGGGGAGGTTGCCATGCATGCTCATTAAGCTATTTGGACTGAGCACCCTGCTCCGTTTCTGCACATTCCCCAGCAATTCCGTGCTATCACTAGAGCGGCATCTCTAGCTATCTGCAATATCAAATTATTCCAGGAACAACAGGCATCAGAGGTTTGTCAAAGCTGAGAGAAACTGGCACGGCACCAATCAGAAAGCCTCGTCAGGATTTCAAAAGTCTGTGTCTCTGACAATGGAGGGTTTTTTTTGGGCGCTCACAGTGCGTTCTGTTTCTTTTCGTATGTTTAAAGCTCCATCATGGGCTGTGCAGGATTTGAGGGAGTGCGTGAAGGACTTGCAAAGTGGCGGGGAGCATGTGAAGGACGGCATGGCACCAGTGTATGGGCTGGCATCTGTCTCCCCGGATCGCAATATTATTGGCGAGTTCCTAGTTGCATACCAGGATGTGCTCCTCTCCGGATAGCAGTGCGGTGCTGCGTCTGGCCGATGCTGCTTATTTGCCTGACTGGAAGTGGCAAGCAGGTGCATGCAAGCCTGCACTCCTGTCTTCTGGCACAGCTGAAGGACAGCCGCAAAGACTGCGCTTCCCTGGTACTCTTAAATTTTGGATGCACATGCCATTGCATGTGTTTTGCTCAATGCTTCAGTGCACAGTCAAAGCACTGGTCGGTTGCTTCTCTGAAAAGCAGCTTCTATGTAATTGTTCAGCTTCTATCGACCATCTGGCAAAAGTACAAAGTGTTGTACGATGAAGTTCATTACAGAGACACATGCATGAACTAGAGGTGTCCATGAAAGGCCACTGGGGGTGTGTACATTTTGCAGGTTTGTCTGCATGGGTGCGGGAGATAGTATGGGTGGGTATGTAATGGTGTGTGTTACATGAATGGCCATCGGCAGACATCACGGTAGGCACAGGTCATTCGATACGCCGTCGTTTTGTGTGATTGATGTCGCGATGGAAAGGTCTCATCTAGACGATTCTAGCATCTACCAGCACCCACCTACAAGCTACATCGTCGATCCTGCTGTCTTTGAGTGCCGCAGCCCATATTCAGCAATCACCAGGCAAGCAAGATGAAAAGTGACTTTAAAATTCACTCACTGTGTCCAGAAGGAATTGGAGGTGGAAGGAACGCGGTTGAGGTCGAAGACGCTGAGGTTGACTTCATCACCTTCTCTCATGATGGAAGCTTCCTTCCTCTTGGCATCTATTGACGACCTTTGAATTTGCTGTCGCTTTGCTCTCACATCCCATCCCTTAGCTTCCTAGAGAGCTACTTCAATCATAAATCTATTATTCTGTTGAAGGCCTCGGTGATTTGTAGGAAAGAAAATAATGACCGTGAGTCAATATGGGCATCTGTGCGATTCTGAGTCAACGGAGGGCTTTACTTGCGCATTTTGACGAACCTGGAAGACGCCGCCTAACATTGATTTGCAAGTGCCAATCAGAGCCACAGGATATCAAAGTTGCCAGTCCCAAGCTTTTCGTCTTTGGCTTGGGCTACACGGGCAAGGGGCTTGCAAAGCTATCACTTGGAAAAGGATGGTAAGGCCTCACACTGACGCATATCTGGATGATATCAGCTTGTCTTAAGGTTGATGCAAATTCTTTTCCTGTTCCAAACTGCCTTCGTGCGAAGTTTCTTACTGCCATCATCCCTTTTTAAAGGGATGTTGCAGGGACATGCCGAACTTTGGAAGGCAGTCGCAGATTATTACTATATGAAGGCATACAAGCGTTTCCTTTTGATCCCAATGCGGGAGCATCCCTTAGGTCCGTTTGCCTTTCCTCTCCTTGGCACCTCAGAAGTCATAATGCAGATCAAGATGGCTGAATTTCTTTTCCTGCCCCTTCAGTCCGCAGGCCATCGATGCTCTTCACTGCTCAACCCACATCCTATCATCAATCCCACCAGCAGATGGCACAGCAGACCCGGTCAGCACACTCTTTCCAGATCTTAATCCTCCAATACTTACTTCACCAATCCCAATAGGCTTGCTGGCCACCTAAGCAGCATTCGAGTAACAGCATTACTCCATACTATCGCGTGCAGGTCTTGGCCATGGTGGGATCAGAGCTGCAGAGCTGCGCCAGTGTCACAGGCCTCGCGCAGTGGGTGGGATACCTCAGCAGCACAGGGGTCTATGGGGACTGGCAGGGCGACTGGGTCGATGAAACGTGAGAGCCCCAGCACAAGCTTTCCCCTACTGCTCATTGCAACAGCTCCCGCCCTTTGCCTTGTTTTGTAGGTGCACACGCGGCCCATCGCACACTGACTGCAAAGCTCTCTGCACGCTGTGATTGCAGGTCGGAGCCAAGGGCTACTCAGGGAAAGGGGTATGCGCGGATTCTGGCGGAGGCTGCTTGGAGGCAGATGTGGGAGGAGCATAAAGTCCCAGTGCACATCTTTCGTTTAGGAGGTGCGTATCCAGCCGGGCTCCACCAGGCGACCCTTGCGGATGTTGCTTCTCAGTGCCTACAGAAGGAAAACATGCTGATCTGATACGCAGGTATCTATGGCCCTGGAAGGAGCGCACTGGATTTAGTGGCACAGCAGGTGTGCTGAAAACACTGCGCCACGGTCAAACTAAAATGTCCAAGACCGCCTTTGATTTTGATTTTGATTATTGTATGCTCTGTCGAAGGGGTCGTCATTCTCTATACTCTCATTGATTCTGTCTTGGATGCTGCAGCCAGGTCAGGCAAGCAGAAATCAGAAGCGCCGCGCACAGCAATGCTTTACTGCACGATCTCACGTGCACGATATCTGCCAGGCACTGATGGCCAGCATGGAACGCCCCCGCCCAGGTGTGCTTGCATTCCCAGACTGAATGCATTTGATTACAGATTTGAAATCATATCTTTTGTTCTTCTCATGTCTGCCCAGGCACCGAGAACGCTCTCCGCGAATTTCTTGGATGCTGTCGTGCACAGTCAGCGTTGGCTTTAGGGTGAGTAATTGTACCGGAGGAATGCACAGTTTGAAGGTCAAGTAACCTGTGGGTATTTACAGGGGCGGTGTACAATATCGTGGATGATGATCCTGCCAGCAGGGCAGAAGTCATGGCCTACGCGGAGCAGCTTCTCACTGGCCGCCCTGCCCCTGCGGCTGTGCTCTCGACACCTGAAGCTTCTTCCTCAAGCGATGCAGATGCATCAGCCCTCGGGTATGCAGCAGCCCAACGTCTGCAGTAGATTCACTGCCCACAGACCCGGAATGCCAGCTGTGTTGCACATTCTGGGAGACTTGAGCTCTGGGCATTCTGATGTGTTTCCTTGCTGCAGCGGCTGCACTTTGCTCTTCCGCAAGTTGAGAAGTGCATGCAGGCCACTGCAGTATGATGCCACAGCTTTTTGCATGCAAACTGACAAGGTGACTGTGCATGCAGGCCACAGCTGGAGGAGAAGAGGGTGAGCAATAACCTCATCAAAAAGGAGCTGGGTTTCAGACTATCGTTTCCCACTTACAGGGAAGGCCTGGCCGACATTCACAGCAGGGACAAACGGTCCCCGCACAGTTTTTAGGTCCTCATTGATAAGTACTCCGCATCAGGCGCATTTTGGAAAAATTGCGGCCTCCAATTTGGTGCACATGCGACCTGCCGCAATTTTATTGAGCAAGTAAGAGCAACTGTACCATGCTGATCTACTGTACATCAACTTCAGCCATTAACCTGGCTGTCTACCACAGCACTGTGCACAGTAAGGTGCACACTACTTATCTGTGAGCATAAACCAACCTCATTTAGCAACAATATGAATATCTTTGATGTATAGCCCAATTGGGGACCTAACAGAATTGCCAGGGAGTCGCATTGATACAAGACCATTTGTCTGCTGTGTGAAAGCTCCATGCGCCAGACTAATTGTTCTTGGCAGCAAATTTCACCGGGCGTGCTGTCCAGCCCTGGATGTTCACCAGAACGTATTCCTTCATAGCACCCCACCATCCTGCGCATATCGCTTGGTAAAGAGGAATTGACTTGCTAATGAGTCAGCCAATGGAAATGGGTTCTGATTACCCTGCCAGTAGAGCAGAAGTCATGATCTACGCAGAGCAGCTGCTCATAGGTCACCCCGCCACTGCGGCTCCGCTGTCAATACCGGAAGCTCCTCACACGCCGCCGATGCATAGGCGCTTGGGTAAGCTGCAGCCTGCTTTTCGCAATAGAAAGTCACTGCACACATGCCTGGGCAAGCAGCTGTCTGTTGCAATTGTGGGCGGCTGAGTAGTCTTGAATATTTTGGTGTATTTACCTGCTACAGCGTTATGGATTCTACGGATTGTTGTTCTGCACAGTAAAAGGTTCGCAGTGCATGCAGGCCACAGCAGTATGAATGCTGAGGGTTCTTGCGCAGCAAAGTGACAGCTTGACGGTGCATGCAGGCCACAGCTGGAGGAGAAGGGGGTGCGCAATGAGCTCATCAAGAGGGAGCTGGGCGTCGAGCTGGCGCTTCCCACCTACAGGGAAGGCCTGGCGGCTGTTCACAGCAAAGACAAACATTGTAAGCAGGGTCAAATGGAACATTCGGCCTGCAACTAGCATGACGCAATGAGACTTGATGAGATCACTCCATCGCTTGAGCTTGTCACCGCTGCAAAGGAGTTTCCCTTTGCATACCCATGCTGGTCAAGATCATGCATGCACAGCCAGTCTGCCACATGTTTTAAGAGTTCTCGGCCCCCCTGCAGCTGATTGGCCATAACGCAAGCAGATCTGATCTGCTTACCTTCAACAAATATAGGATGCTGTGGGTCAGCTTCCCCAACATGGCCCAGGAAGGTGAATTTGTCGGACAAGAATTGAAGGCAGAATGGCAGTTGGGCAGTCCAAGAGATGCACGTGACGCTATGCATGAGGACGTAGTCTGTTGGCTGAGGTCCCGTGCCGTTGGACAGGCAATGCAAGCATTCAAATCCCTGCGTCCAATAGGCCAGCGAGTTCGCCTTCAGTTCAGAGCAGTTGACCGACAAAAATTCAGCCGAAGCACCGCTGAAGACGTCCTCCTGCGCCAGTATGCAACCATGCCGTACACAAAAGGTGAGCTTCTGCTGCTCTGGTGCCAGGCTTGGGATTCTCTGTTCAAGCGTGGGGTCTTATCTTTGACGTAACACCCATCTGCGCACTCGTTTCGAAGAGGCCAGGTGATTCGAATTTGAACGGATAAACTTTTGCACCCAAAATTAGAGCCACTTACAAATTGGCACATGGGAAGCCAAACCCTGATGCCAGGAGGCCGTGTGCATGTGGTGCAGTATCTTTCGTTGCGATCTGCTAATGCAAAAGGTTGACATCTGCCAAGGCCACTGCTTGTGATCATAGTGTCAGGGCCCCCTGACTGAATAAAGGCACCGCCATGCAACTGCGCAGTCGCAAGCTGGGCGTGAAGCTTGAGGAAGTCGGGACGAGCATGAATCCGGCCTCAGATCCGCATTCGCTCAGGAGGGTCGCTTCAGCGTGCCCACCTCAGGACGGCTACGGCAGCCAGCACTTCCTGTACAGGACGGCCAGCGACGGCTCTCCCCTGTACTTCGGGTCAGAGAACAGCATCTCCAGCAGCGGCTCCCGGCTGTCTCCTGACGCCCTTCTGAGCATGCACCAGCAGCACAGGGCTGCAGAGCGCTCGTCTCCGCTCACCAAGTCCTGGTCCGACTCGCACCTGCCCTACTCCGAGTCAGAGAAGCCGGCAGACCAGGTCAGGGTCCCAGGTGGATTCGGGCTCGCGTCCCAATCCAGCCTGCAGGCTGCCAGCATGCTCATCCAGATGCCCAAGATCGAGGACGTGAGACAGCCAGCCATGCAAGAGATTGTGGGTCAGGAGACGGACAGCGAGACGGGTCAGCCGCCCACGGGAAAGCTGATGAATGAGTTCTCGCGGGCTCTGGTCGACAATTTGAACAGGGAAAACGACGAGGAGGAGGATGATCGTGCCAACGATGCGCTTGTTCCTGAAGCAGAGCAGGAGGAGTTCATGGCAGAACAGCAGGGCAGCCCGAAGGCGCCTTCACGCAGGGGACCGCGAGGCACCAGCTCGAAGTACAGGGGTGTCACTCGTCACAGGTCTGGCTGGATCTTTTCATATCTCACTTTCATTGACGTCAGTAAACAAATTCTTGATCTGTTCTGGTGCTGCTGCAAGCCCTAGTTTTGGATAAGATATTCATTCTGCAAGGGGTGAAGTTTGACCACCCCATCTCAGGATTTGGATTTGATCTCTGATGGGTACCGCTGCAAAAGATGTCGCTTCAGCCTTATCAAATAGCTTTCTTTTCTCTAGTCTGCCCAGTGATTCAGCAAGCAGAAGGCCTGCCTGCTGGGGTGTGAAGCTGGAAGGCGCCCCAGGTCTACAGCAAGAAATGACTGATCAGCAGTGTCTGGTGCCGCGCAGGCGCACGAAGAGGTGGGAGGCGCACATCTGGGACGACAAGAAGCAGGTGTACCTGGGGGGCTTTGATGTGGAGGAGCACGCAGGTGATTATCCCTGCTCAAGAGTTTCTGCAGCTTTCCCTGTCTGGACTTCAAACCTCGCGCCCACAGACCAGTTGCTGCGTTGCTTGCAAGATAACTCTGCCCATATAGGTGTTTACAGACCATCTGAAACGTCTTTCGCAAGAGCACTGGTGCGGCAATCTTACTTAACTGGCCGTGCCTCTTGAACATAGACGATGTGGGAGCTGCTGCTGTCTAATTGCCATGGACTGCAGCCACGTGGGATGTGGAGCTGTAGTAGTGCACCAGTATAGCACAGATTGTACAGTTTCTGGATGAGCGCTCGTGACATGATGCGTTGCGCGTGGCAGGCAAGGCACACGATGTGATGGCGCTCAAGTGCCGGGGCCCCAACTCGCCGCTCAACTTTGCACAGGAGGAGTACGATGAGCTGCTGCCCATGCTGCCCAGCCTGACAAAGGTGGGCAGCCTCGACCGAGCTCACATCATATGTTGCTCTGCTTTTCTCTATGCATCAGCCTGTGCTGGCCAGGCACAACTAAGCTTTCATGGAATGCAGCCTGTGATGATTCGGTGTTCTGTCAGCGGGAGTGCCTGCCTGTCATGGACATGTGGAATGAAGCCGCTGAGGCTGCTGTGAGCTGCATACTTGTGCCCTTTCTCATCAGCAGCATCTGATCGAGCAAATTTGATCTGTCAGCTTTCATGAAAGATCCCTCTCTGCCTGATCACAGGACGAAGTGGTGCTGCTGCTTCGGAGGCAGAGCAAGGGCTTCGCGAGAGGCACATCAAAGTACAGAGGCGTTGTCAAACAGCGGGTGAGCGACATATCTTACCTCTCGTACTTGAGAGCAGCACTGACAACCCAGAACTTTGCCTCATCACCCACTCGAGCATACAGTTGCTGCATTCGTGGACCTGGAATCCCTGGGGTGTCATTCTCTGCAATGACCTTTTCCAGAACCCCGTAAAGATCCAGAGAAGTACAATTGAGGTATCAAGGCATTGCTGGCGCCAGAAATAAGTGGCTTTGCTGTCGTCTGAAGTGAGTACTGTGTAGCAACAGTGCAATGATTGACTGCAAGCTGTTGCATGTCGTCCTGGTGAGCAGCCTGCCATAATTTTTGCGCTGCAGAGGCAAGGGGGATGGGCTGACAGCTGTCATCTAGCTGTGCACTCTGCTAAGAGCTCTTGTTGCAATTGGGATGGGCTGTCAGCTGTCGTCTTGGTGTGCATTCTGCCTCAAGCTTCTGTTCTGCAGGACAGAAAATGGGATGATGTGATCTACGAGCTGAGGAATGACTCACGTTTCAACAATTTAAAAAGAACTATCTTGGTCTGCTAACAGCTCAATGTGTGTGCAGAGCGGCAAGTGGGATGGGCGCATGGGGCAGTATCCGAAGAGGAAGTATGTGTACGTGGGGGTCTATGGCGGGGGAGATGACGGCGCTGCCGCCTATGAGCGCACTGCAGGGGAAAGCAACAGCGGCCACTCTGTTTCCAACCTCTCCCCTCAGGTGCCCAGCAGCTGCTTCTGTGCTCTTTCATCGAAACCCATGTTCGACAGCGGCTTGCATTCAATTGAGTGATTGCCTTGAACACGGCCAGCCTGTCCCTTCAGGTGCCCAGCAGCTGCTTCTGTGTTTTATTGTCAGCCCCTGTGTCTGACAGCGGCTTGCATTCAGCTGGAGTGAATGCCTTGATAGAGGGTAGCCTGTCTCTACAGGTGCCCAGCAGCTGCTTCCGTTTCCATCTTTCTTTTAGGTGAGAGCTGTTTACAGTCAGCTGGAGCAAGTAGCTAAACAAGGGCGGCTGCATGTATATATGGAGCCACTTCAAATGCTGCCACAAAGACCACTCAATACTGACTGGCTGCCATTTTGCGATGGTCGCGTGCATGGCTGCTTACCTTGAAATTTGCAGCTGAATGCGTTTTGATATCTTGAAATGACAATTATGCCCCGTTGTACGGGCCATGACTGTCTTTCACACATCCCTGCTCCGCATTCTGCAGTAGGGTGCCCCATCTATAGTTCATCTGATTAAGAAGGAGAAGTAGAGCACTCCACCTGCCTGACACTTACGTGACGGCTGCGCAGATGGGTCACTCGGGGCACAGGCATGGCGTGGGCGAGATGAAAATGGAGGAATGGGGCCAGCATGGAGGAGGAGGTGGCGGCATGGAGCCCATCTGGGCTCCTTCCATGCCCATGCTGCAGCACCACCAGCCACAGCACAGGACCCACTACGCACCCCCAAGGGTGTGTGCATGTCCACCCTCCCACCCCGAGGTCTCTGGTAGCAGTTATGATCTGGGTCTGCTTCACTGATGCAGCATCAGAAAGTATTTGCATATTGTATGCAAAAGGGAGAATTTCATGACTGAGGAACGCTAGAAGGTAGCTGACCCATGTGCTTTACAAGTCATTTTGGCATCGTGCTGCTGGCATGTTCTTACTCAGGGAGGATGTACCATTTCCCGTGCATAATGCCAATATGATTTGAGGCAATCTGAAGTCCGGATCAGTAAAATAGCAGTCACCCTCCGCTGTGGTGCGCAGACTATGTCCCCGGTGCAGCTGGTGCCGGCCAGCTCAGGGGCGCTGAGTCCTTCTGCCCAGCTGCTGCGCAGTGTGACCTCCTACGAGCCCACCTCATCCAACGGCTTCACAGGTGCTGCATGCACCCTTCCACCTTCCATTCTTTGATGCAATCACATCAAAGGGTATGTTCTGATCAGTTGCAAGATATTGGGCTGAAGCACCATTGCTTCCTTCCTGAAAGTGCTCATGCTCGGAGCAAGTCCTTCATGACACCGCATGCGCGGCTGCACCATGATCAGCAAACAATTTATTCGCGCTGTCACGTAGTACAAGGGGCGTAATATATCTGACTTGGAAAGTGTCCTGTTCTGCAGGGGTGTACCATCCGGCGGAGCATGGCCAGTACTACCCTCCCCAGCCCACCTCATACTTGCAGCAGCAGCAGCTGATCCACAGCCGCTCCCCCTACCTGGCTGCCAGCACCCTGCTCTACAGCAAGGACATTGTGGACCATGCACCCCAGCAGCGAGGTGAGCAGTATTCGCCATTCCGCTGCCACGCATGTTCACTGGCAGCATTGCTCACCAAGGAAAGCCACGGCAGAAACCGGTAGCGCTTCGGACGAAGAAAAAGCACTGCAGAAGAAGGAAAGGCACTGCTCAATTTTCCTTTGAGAGACTGTGAAGGGAGCCACTGCATGAGCGAGTGCGGCTCAAGACTCGGCATGCATGCATGCATTCCGAGGTGGTGGCCATGTTTGAAATAGCCTTGTCAGGCAGCGCATGATGCATGCATGGACAAGTGGCCTGCACTGTGCTGCACCTCTTGAGATGTGCAGCCCAAGCATAGGGCACTATTAACTCGGTTGGACTGACATGCCATTGGTGGAGAAAGTGCCAAGACAAAGGTAAATTTGGAGAGGTTGAGAGGTCGCCGCAACGCACCTAGCCCTGAGGGCTGGAAAGCGTTTAATTTTGTTATGAATGATACTCAAACTAAGTACTCATGTATGTAACTGTGCAGGTGAGGCCAGGGACATGGAGGCGTACCAGCAGGGCCCAGAGAAGCAGGAGGTGCTGCGTGACAACGGCATGCCGGCCATTGCGCTGCCGCACACGCCGCCGCCGCTGTGCACCGGGCTGATGGCCGGCACTGACTCTGAGCACAATGGCCAGCTGTTCACTCCTGGCGCGCCCACCCAGGTGATCCACCCTACCCCCAAGAAAGATTGGTAGCCTGAGTAACTTCTTAGATGAGGCGCAATGTGATGTTGCTGCCATTCCACACGTACCATGAAAGCAGGCAAGCAGGCATTGCGCACCACATAAAGTGCGTCAGTATCACTGTTTCTCAGCATGCCAAGAGAGCTCTGGGACAGGTACACCTGCATGACGTGCTGCACAGTCTGCTGGGATAAGACATGTACTTTGTCGAGCAAGATGTTAAGGGAGATCTGTGCTTTGGCGCGCAGAAGGGCAGCGAACTGCACTGGCACCCAAGCATGATCAGCCCAGCGCTGCTGCGACAGGCAGAGGCCTGGTCCGGGGGCGAGCTGGTGTCCAACCCCTCGGGCCCATCTGCGCAGATCATGACCAGCCACTCCGGTCACCATTTTGTGCTGCCGGATGCCGCTGAGGTGGCGGCCTCCATCGGCGCTGAGTCACACCCCGCCAGCTCAGCCGCGCTGGGAGGCAACGCCGCTGGAAAGCCTGCGGCCGGCGCCACCCAGGCGACAAGTAATCTGCGCCACTGAGCCGCACATGTGACAATTGCAGGATCTGGGACGCGAGAACATCTCTCTGGAAGCCGGTCGAATTGATGAGAAGGCGCAGTGCCTGGGGAATTTTGCCATGGGAGGCGGCATCAAGATATGTGACAGCTGCAGTGGATCTGGAAAAGCTGGTGTCAGATATAGCTGTACTTGTTGGGGCAGAATGGGCGTACACCGAGCTGCTGCCTGGCAGCTGCCTGGAAGCTACCTGGCAGCAAGGCGATCCCACGCATGTACAGGTTGTGTCCTTGGATGGCCACATAGGTGGACGAAGATTATTAGCAGAGGTAATACAAGCAGGACCGCGCAGGATCTGGCACGTACTAGTACTGTGTTTGGGAGGCAGTTTATATCCTCGTGAAGGTTGCAGGTTGCCAGAGTTTTGGAAAAGGGGGATTGATGCGCAAGGTCAGTACAAGGGTGTTTCAAATTGAACTGCCGGGGATTGAAGGTGCTTGAAGTTGGTCCTAGGACGAGGGTTTGGGCGCTGTTCATTCAAGATGATGCTGAGGTTGTGTGGCACACTTTGATTGCGATGAAGGTTGTTTAGGTGCACAAAGCGAGCGAGTGCTCGATGCTTAGCATGGGGTTCAAGCCCTGGACAGGGCTGCTGGCAATCTGCACCAAGACCAAGACAGTCCAGCACATCTGGATGGCTGAGCAATGGCTTTCAAAAAGAGGGTTGCCTAGTAAGGCAGAAAGGCACATGCAAATTGAGAGCCTGCTGAAGGCATCCTTTGGATGTGTTGTTGAGGTTTGCCAAGAGGAATGTAGCCAAGGGGAGTGTGGGTTTGAGCTCCTTATGCTCTGCCTTTGACGGAGGGTGCGGGAATGAAAAGTGTGTGGGGATTGACAGAGGGGCAGTGAGGACTGCACCAATTTCATGTAGGTTTGGTTGAGAGTAATGTGGTCGCTGCACCATGCGAAGCTCAAAAGCTGAGGCTGCATTGCAATGCCCAAGAAGGCAATGGGTGGACGAAAGGATGTGGTTCAGCCTGCAATATGCGGATCATTTGCGGCCTTTGTGACGATGATTTCTTTGCCAGATCAATGCTGATGAAGCCTGAGCAAGCTGATGAAGGATATTGCTGGTGACTCCACTGTATTGCTGCGCAGCTGCTTTCGCGGCTGCCTTTGACCCTCAAGAGGAAGATTGCAGAGAACGATTGTTATGCTCCAGTTCCGAGAGAGAGGCTTCCATGCCGGCAAGCCAATCGGGCCCTAGGCCTAGCTTTCAGCAGTTCCAAGTTCTTTATTGTATCTTTGATCAGGCCTGTGGTGTTCAGCTAGGCTCGGCAAGTCTACACTTTGGTCAGTTTCCACTGAGGGGTGGGGGGTGCTTCAGTGCACTAAAGGTATTGATGTTTCAAACTCTGGTTTGGCACATCAAGGCCATGAGTGGCCAGATGCTCAAGGGCTGTCTATCAAGACAGCATGATTGTCATGTGTGCATGCCTGTAGCTGTGTTGCTTCTTCCTTGTTCGTACATGTGTCTTCAATTGGCTGTTGCATGCTTCCCGTACGGGTGAAGAGGTGTCCGTGGCATGTTTTGTGGTATCTGGTGTTTACTTGCAGGATATCGTGTTTGCTCAGTGCCCCCGGGAGCAGTACAATACCCCAACTTGATTGGCAGATGCTAGGCGTATTTGTCGCTCAGACTGCACTTTGTTTTGCATACCTGTGATTGCATAAGAAAGGACGTCTGTGTTTCCTGCATGTCTATTCCTGTAACGGTTCACTTCTGCAGTTTTTCTGCTGGTCACCTTGAATGCCTTTGGGTGAGACCCCCACATTGCTTGATCAGGAGTTCCCACAAGGTGACTTCTCACTGATGACTGTTTTTTGGTCGGAATCTATTCTGCGTCGTCTCCAAAACGATGTGATCTGATTGAAGATAACCGTGCACGGGGCTTCGGATCAATCGATATCGATGGATAGGCAGTTGCCTTCTGCCCTGTCACCGTATCAGATCTGAACATACAGTCGTATCCTTGGACAGTTGAGAGCGCAGCCCCCTTACGGGCAATATGCTACGCCAAACTACAAGGCTGCGCATCGCTGCTAGTTGTATTTCTGATTGTCTTTTCGCCTCAGCAGTTGGAAGCCGCAAAGTTCTCGTCGAGGGAGCAGAACGTACGATCGGAACGGAGGAAAGCCGAGCCTCTACGATCGCACAACCACGATGCTCTAGTCTACGATCTATCAGACAAATCAAGGTGCAATATTTGCATCGACAGGTTGGAACAGCAATAAGAGCTTGCTTCCAACGGGGAAGCTCTGCATGCATTGTCCTTTGATGGCGACTTGGTGACAAAGCGTTTTCTAACCAAGTCAAAAGCGATAGCTAATACTTATCGCATGTGAGAATGGCATACAGGCTGAGGATCAGCTCTTCAGGCACAGCAGCTTCGCAGGCAGCCATGCATTTTTCTCTACAGATCCTGTTGTTGGAAGGGGCACCGATGAGTCTGGTGTGCCCCTCAGAGATCCTGAAGAAGCCTCGCCTGACCCCTCAGGTGCGATCAAGACAACTCCTACCTCAGTAGATAAAAGTTCTCCTATTTTCTGAAGCAGGACCGTGAAAAGATGTCCAACAATTACCATGGACTGGTGTTTGCAGCTCCTAGCGCCCAAGAGACACCCCAGGAGGCTGGCCATGCATACTGGGCTTTGGCAGGGATGCATGCCTCCATTGCTGCCCCCCACTTCATCTTCCCTGAAGAGGCAAGCACTTGTGCACACCAGCACTCCATTGAACCTGCCTTGGTATCGATTGCTATTGCTCTGCAATGCTGTCAGTGTGTGGCAGCATGAGCAATCTCACTCTGAGCAGTCGTGAAGCTGAAGGCTGTTGTCCCTGCGCAGGTGGCATTGGTTCTGTTTGCCCAGGCAGCGCTGCCCATGGATCCGCTGCAGATTGAGCTCATCCGGATTTTGGGCACAGGCTACGTGGCAGCTTCGGTCTCAATGCTCGCCCTGAAGGCGCGCCCATGCTCTCCCCCTCACAACTCCAGTAAAATGTCTAAACAACTTGTTGTTGTTAATGCTTCCCACAAGCAGCTGAGACAGCTGAGACAACTGGATTTGTGAATGCCAAAGGGGGGATGCATGCACACGCAGGCGGGTGCAGAGAGGAGGAAGTTGCACAAGAGTGTGTACCGGCGGCTCAATATGGGAGTGGTCACCTTTGCAACTGCGGCCCTGGCAGCAGAGGTAATCCGTCTTTGTTGTGCCTTTCTCTGCCAGAATTTCTGTGCAACAATGCGCCCAACAACCTGACCTGGTTTTTATTTCTGGGTGCATCAATTGCTGTGTCTGTTACTGAAACACACTTGACCCAAATGCAGAAGCCAACTAACTAACCTGCCAGGCTGTCATAGGATCGCTGCTGCAACGCGCCTAATCCTCATGGGTTCAAAAGACGTGCAGATATGATGCTAACAATAAGGCAATCGCAGTTCTCTTATGGGGGTGAGGATGCAGGTGCTGCACATTGACTTGCTGGAGATCACAGCATCCATCGGCATGGCAACCCTGCTGGGCATCACCATCGCTGTTCCCGCCTACTACTATGCCATCACCTCCGGCCACGGCTTGGGCCTCTGGAGCATCCTCAAGGTATATCATCCCTAGCCCCTCTGCCAACCCGCATGCATTATCGCTGGTGCTATGTTCAGTGCTGGAAGTGTTTTGCAGGAATATGATAGCCTGCCTCACAGAAAGCAGAGTGCCCAGTTGCTCAGAAGAAACCCGGGGCACTGCCCTCCACAGATGGCCAAGAAAGGAGAGCTGATCAGCTCTTTGAAGCCCTGTGAACAATCGAGCCCAGACTTTGACACTTGTCTAGCTTGACATGGCATTGAATCACAGTATTGCCCTGCATGCAGGGGGCGGTGAGGGATATGGACATGCTGGGGCGAGTGAAGAATGGCAAGGCGGTTGCCTACGCGCTGCTGACCCCGGCCTTCTACGGCGCCGGCCTGGCATGCATGCTGACTCCGGAGGAGAGCCTGACCAACGTGTTCCTGTACGCGCGCGGCGAAGACTGCATCACCCTCTGGCGCATGTTTGGCGCCTCGATGCTCATGCTGCCCACCTGGACAGTCTCCCTCAAGGTGCGCGCCAGATCTGGTCTCCAGTGAACACTGCTTGCACGGCACAACACTCACAGCAGATTTCCAGATCTAGCAATCCACGGAAAAGCTGGCTTGCCCGCCCGGAGCCTGCAGAGTCAGATCTCCCCTCATGAGGCTGTGAGCACAGGAAGATTTGTTGAAGGACTTTGCTCACTTGGTTCTGCAACAAAAATATTTGTTGTCTGAGAAGCGGAGAGAGGGGATGTATTGAAAAATTACTCCACGGTGTGCCTCACCACCTTGCCAGGCTGCAGCAGAAGCACGGCCTGGAGGAAAAATACCAAGGCAGCATGCTTTAGATGGCATGCATCTGTGCAGTGTCGCAGCTGGTAGAAAAGTGGCCGTGACGAGCAGATGTCCTGCTGCGCAGGAAGCAGCGGACAGGATGCACCTGGACAAGCCGCCCTACATCACCCTTAACATGGGCCTGGTGCTGACAGGGCTCATCAATTTGGCCATCCTTTCGCCCTGGTGGACTCAGTTCAGCGCAGGACCCATCATGCCACTCATGCTGGGCACCTGGGCAGCGGCTGCGGTTGTGGGCGCCTGGGGCGAGCTCACACCCACCTCGGCTGACCCCATCACACGGCCCTGACTGACGCAACATTACCTGTCACTAGTGCCTGCTGCTGGAGTATGGTAATGAAGACAAGAAAGGCAATTTAAGCGCCAGTGAAAGGTGAAAGGACTGCCTCATTGTATTAACGCTACTTTGTTGCCTCCTTGATGAATGGTCCAGTGAAGGGTTGCCAGCATCGGCAGCCTCCCTGTCTTGAGACAGTTTAAGCGGATGCTAGAGCGGATTCCTCTGGCATGCATGGCAAGTTGTATGATGGTATGCTGGACAAGGAGTTATCAAGTGACAGAGACATCTGAGAACGTTTGTGCAGGCCTGTAATTGCATTGATGTGGGCATGCCCATAATCTGCACAGAATATGCATCCTTGTCTGACTTGATTGTATATGCCAGGCTCGTCGGCTTATTGAGCGGTGCGGAGCTTTTGCCATTTGCGTGTGTTAAACTTCATGCCCAATAGCTATTCACACAGGAACCAGTGCCACTCTGCAATCTTTGCGCAGCTAGTAATGGAAAGGCTCTCCTCCAAGGCTCCCTAATGTACACCACATGCACCATCCAACATTATCATCAAACTTGGAAATCTGTTCAGGCACTTGTTCCCTCTGTAACAAATGCTCTTCTGTCCCAGTATTTGCCTGTCTTAGCCCAGGGCCTCCATGTACAGTGCGTCACATATGTTATCCTGTGGGCATGTCTGCATCCATTCCAAAGTCCAGCCCCCCACTTGTCAATAGAACATGCCTTGGCTTGTCAGGTTTGAAGCACAGAAACTGTGTGACTGCGACCATCCAATCTCAGTTCTACCTACTTCATTTTCTTCAGCTGCTCCATGGCGTATGGCCAGAAGTAGGCCAGTGCAGTGCCCGCCAGCAGAAGACCGGTGACCCTCTTTGCAGCGCCCAGCAGCCTCAGCAGGAGGAAGGTGATCCCGATGGTGATCCCAATGACAGTCAGGGGAGGATGCCCATGCAGCTGCTGGTTGACCTGCTCGATGTTGTCGCCCACATGTGGCTCCAGGGCTGCCCAGACAGGCTGCAGGATGTTCTGCACTTGCGCCACAGCAGGTCCGGCGTATGGCTGCAGTTGCGCCCAGGCAGACTGAACACCTACAAGGAAGTCAGGAACGTCTTTTATCACGATGCACACAGGCTTTTATAAGCCCACCTTTGGCATCAATTGTGTGTCAGCTACTTGTCGGATGTGGCGCGAGGGGCCAGCCAGATGCTTCCTTCTGCTGTGCTTACCGTGCAGGAGGCTGTCCACGGGATTTGATTCCTTCACCATATTGCTGGGTTTCTTTGGCGTCGAGATAAGCGGAAGATGATATATTTACAGACGGATGTTATCTTGTGAGCCGTCACCACAACGATGGGCTCTTGGGTTAGAAGCGCGAAGATTGCTCAAATCCCACGCCAGTTGCAAACAATCTAGAGAAATCCACTCCGAAACGGCAGCAATGGGAGAGCTCGTTGCAGCTGCCCGCTGTTGCGTAGCTGGACGAAACTAGGACGCCGTTGCAGACCGTGATGACAGTTCTAAACTTTGCTTCTAAGCATTGGAGAAGGCATTGAGGTTGTAGATGTGCTTTTCTTGCAATTTCTATAATACTGCTGAATTATATGGCTCACGGCAATCAAAATTTCGAGGCAGCGATGATTGTGTGAAAATTTGTGCGACCGATCTGGTTTGCAAACCATCGTTCAGGATCCCTTGTACATTGCTGAGCAGTTACTCGCTACTTCAAGACATTCACAAACAATGGGCGATGGCGGATCAGAAGTTCCGGAAAGTACACCCGCCGAAGTACTGGAACAGGAGGCTAGTAAACTGACTCAGTCTCAGAGGGCAGGCGGCAAGAAACGCAAAGTAGCAGTGTTCGTTGCATTTGTGGGAGCCGGATACTCGGTACGATAAGTTACTTTCTCAATTCCTTTGATTAATCTGATTGTTAGCATGATCAGAGCAGAAATGAGGAATGCATGTGCAGGGCATGCAACACAACCCAGGCTGCAAGACAATAGAAGGGGAGCTTGGCAGTGCTATGAATAAGGCCGGTGCAATCTCCGACGAAAACGCTGGAGACTTCTCCAAGGTGACCTGTCAATCCCTATATTCCGTGTTGTCCCTGCCTTCTTGCACTCATATCCATCTTGTTCCGCCCCAAGGGGTTGGTGGATACTGAGTGAAGTTTTGCAACCACAGTAAATTTGATCTGCACAGGTGCAATGGAACCGTGCTGCTCGCACAGACAAGGGGGTGAGCGCTGCTGGCAATGTGGTCTCACTGAAGATGATGATTGCCTTCCCGGACACTGTAGAGCGCATCAATTCCCATCTGCCAGAACAGGTGCTCCATCTGTCTTACCTCGATGATGTATACCTCCATACTTTTTTACCGTTGCATGCTTCAGGCCCTTTTGATTTGCTCCTCTGAATGTGCTTGAAGGTAAGCGTGGCCTTCTGCTGTCCCATGCCTTATGCATGGGCATAAGGGTCATGTGGACTGACTCCATCAGTGTCATCGGCAGATCCGGGTGCTGGGCTTCACGCGAGTGACCAACAGCTTTGACGCGCGCAAGCACTGCGACCGCCGCCGCTATGAGTACATCCTGCCAGCTTTCATGTTTGACAGGGCCTTCCAGGCCGCGCAGACCCCCACCCCCATCGGCGCGGCGGGCGGGCCCCTTGTCCTGGGCTCTGGAGCCACCGCAGATACTGAACCCGCCTCAGAGCCTGCCCAGGATTCCTCTGCTGCAGGCCCCGGCGCAATTGCCGTGCAGGAAGGAGCGACCAGCAGGGACAGCTGTGGAGACATGAGTGCGGCGCTGGGGGCAGCAGCTGGCCAAAGCTTGGATGCAGGCACAGCTTCGGAGCCGGCGCAAATACCTGACGGCAATGGGGCCCCAGCAGGCAGTGCAGAGCAGCAGGGGGAAAGCTCTGAGCTGGCTGGCGGCCAAAGTGCCGACACAGCCCAGAATGAGGGAGTCCCTGGTAGTGAGTCGCGTGCTGAGGGCGGCACAGCGGGGCAGGAGGAGCGGCCGTTTGTGCGGCGCAGCACGATTGACGGTGCGGCGGCGGCTGCGGCGGCGGAGGCGGCCGGGAGCCGACAGTGCAGGTTCAGCGCGGAGCAGCAGGCGCGGCTGAACGAGGTGCTGGGGGCGTTCGAGGGCACGCACAGTTTCCACAACTACACTGTTCGCGTGCCGGCCTCCGACCCGGCCGCCAAGCGCTACATCCTCAGCTTCAAATGTGCCGGCACCATGAATTTGGAGGTGGGCCTCCCAGCTGTTGCTCATCAACTTTTGCTGCTACTGGAACAGTGGCTACTGTTATTCTTGTGTCTCATGTTTGTGATCTTCCAACAGGACACAACATCGTCGCGTCTGGCTGCCTGAATTGAACATATTTGCTAGTTGCAATATGTGTTTGGGAGTGTTATAATTCTTCTGGCCATGACTAGAGCGATGACAAAGCTAGTGCAAGGAGAGATGGTCTCACGTCATGCAGCATGTCAATGCCTGTCAAAATTTGCCTCCAAACCCACTGTGTCTTCCCAATGCAGCTAGCAAGGACACGAAGCTCATGAGATTGTGGAAAACGCGTTGCAGGGGCAGCAGTGGGTGCGGATGGTGGTGGTGGGCCAGTCCTTCATGCTGCACCAGATCCGCAAGCTGGTGGGCACAGCCGTTGCGGTCATGCGTGGCGTTGCGCCGCCCGACGCAATCACCCTTGCTCTGGACCCTGCCAGGGTTGTCGTGACCCCCATGGCCCCAGAGCTGGGCCTGTTTCTGGACGAGTGTGTGTTCGAGTCGTACAACGACCGCTGGGGGAATGACCGCGAGGCATGCGTCCGTCTTGCAGCGTTCCAGGACCAAGTCGACGCCTTCAAGGTAGGCTGCACACGCTGGAAACTGCTGCATACACACTCTAACCAGAAGAGAAGGCATAAATGATATTCAGTGCGAGTGCCAGAGGGACTTTGGGCAGCCTCACTGTGTGAGTTCTTTATCAATCTGAATTCCCGGAGTGAGGCAAAAACCTGGAGACAGGCAAACCTGTGGGAGTGCTCTCATGCATCGTGCCAAACTTGATGATCTGATTGGGAGTGCTCCGATGCATTTTGCCAAACTGGATCATCAGCCTGCCATGCATATCTGGACAGTGACGTCCACTGATACCTACAGGCTCTGTGTTATGGGGCCGTTAGAGGTCCGTTAGAGGGTCTGCATCATTTTATTTGAGATAGCCTGGCAAGCCTGGCAGGATGGAAGCTGATCAGATACACAGGCCACTACAATGTCACAATGCTGAAAGATCTGATGGAATCTGATCGGCCTGTGACAGCGAGAGCGCATCTATCCGCATATTGCCTCGTACGATGCCAAGAATGGGACCAACGCTGCCTGGCTGAGCTGCCTGACCGAAGGCAACTTCCACTTCTCTGAATGGCGCACCTCAAAACTGGTCCAGCCTGTTCAGGTGAGATCGTCACATCTTCATTGAATAGTTGAAGTGCTATTGCTTCTTCTGTTTCCAGCAGTAGGCAAGGATGGGACTGCATGCATGTGGTCTATCTCGCTAGTGAATCCTGGATGAAGCTATGTGCATAGATAAATCTGTGCACATGACTCATCCAGAAATCAGTAAGCAAGTTACGGTTTGTGGGTTATCTTGAGACTGGGAGTTCTGGTCATACATCCTGGATAAGTCATGAGTGCCACAAGTGCGCTCCTTGCCAGCATCCCAGAGCGACGATCAGCAGAAGGCGCTGACTGGACTTGGTGCCTGGAAATGCTGTGCAGGAGGCTTCTGATGTGAGACCAGCACAGAATGGCAGAGCAGGCGCAGCCAACGCTAAGCGCAAAACGCCCAACGGAACGGCGCACTCAAATGGCCAGGCCAAGCATGCCCGGAGAAGTGAAGATGAAGCCGGCAAAGGTGCAGATCGAGGTGGCAGGAGAGAAAAATCAGGAGGGTATATTGACAAGTCCATGGAGGCCGAGTGGTCTGACTAGAGTGTGGGCAAAGTTTGGATTAGCAAACGGACTAGTTGTGCTCGACAGTGTAGTTCGACATAGAGCTGTGCCTGACAGGCACTGCCGAATACATGTCATGGCTCATGAAATGAACGTTGAATTCTTTAAACATGTATATATTTCTGGCGGCCGTCTGATGGGACGGACGGGGATCACTACCAGTTCACAGGGGTTTGTCCAGCCTCTGGAACTTCATTCAGACCTGTACCACCCCTGGAAGGGTACGATGCATTTTGGCATGTTGATATCCGCACCACTGTGGCACATTGAGCACATCAAGGATATCCTGGTCAAGGTGTTCACATGTGATCAATCATGCGTATGACCAACGTATGCCTCTTAGAAGTCATCAGATAGACTGGATGGCCAGCTAGCTCAGTGTTCTCTCCAAATCCATACTCACAAGCCAGCAGCAAGCAGAAACTCTGGGCTCAAACCCCTTGACACAGGGTCTATGAAGATAGATTCCATGCCCAACTTGCTCATTTCGCTGCGGACGTTACATTGCACACGATACATTGTTCACCAGAAATGTGGTCTATGCACAGATGACGCTGAGAGGAGCGCGTAATCTCTTCAGCTCGAAAATTTCGTGGGTCATTTTATGCGGGATCATGTGATCTGGATTGGTGCCAAAACCTTTCGAGGCAGGCTTTCGATCGCCCATCGCCACCTTGACCAGTTCTCACGATACTTAAAAAATATCGTTTCTGGGAACTTGGAAAGTTTATGCTTTACAATGTCCTTGTTTTGATGCAGGTTCACCGTTGCGCAGACTAATAATGCACTTTGAAACACAGCAGAACACAGTAGCCTATTGAGATATCACATGGGAGACACATCTGCTGGGACATCTGCAGGCAGCCTTACGGTTCCAGGGTTGCTCAACTTGGGCAACACATGTTTTCTGAACTGCATCCTGCAGGTTTGCCCACTCTCGCCAGATACTAAGTAGCCTCTTATTACGAAATCGTGTACGTCGGTGAGATCCATGTCTCTAGCATGTGTGTAATGGTGCAGGCACTGGCCTCTGTGGGAGGACTGACAAGCTACCTCAGACAGGCAGTCTGTGCGGCTGGTACAGATGCACCAGATCTAGCAGTGGCTCTGCTGGAGTGTCTGGAGGACCTGGCGCCTTGCCAGCATGGGCAGTCTTGTCTCTGCATGTCCCCTGGCCCTGTAATGTCCGCTCTGCGGTGAGCTCATGTCCGGGCACTCCTTCTCTTCTTGCAGGCTTATTAGCATGCTGCGTTCCACAGGCTTGCCTTTCCATGCTGTCTTTTGCATGTCCTGAGGTGACATTGATGACCTTGACAATGCTGACCTTACATGACGGAGCAAAGCGATGTTATGGATTTCTCATTAAACATACATTGCATGCAGGCAGCACGTGAGAGCAGAGGTTCTCACCGATGGGGAGCAGAACGATGCTGTGGAAGCGCTGGAAGTGCTCTTGGGGGCAATAGTCAGCCAGATGCAGGAGAACTTCAGGCATAGCAGAGCCGAAGAGCTCACCAGCCTCTCTGCCTGGAATGCCATCCGCACAGCATTAGAGGAAAGCACAGTGAGCGTAGTGCCCCTGACCCAGCTTTCAGCAGCCAACTACACGCACAGCACTGACAATAGAAAAAGCCGCGATTCTCGCGAAGACTGCACTACTGAGAGCGCGGCAGCTACCAAAGACAGGGTCGATGCAGGATCACGCACAGCCCTCGATTCCTCAACAAGTGCAGTCTGCAGTGCAAGCTCCAGCAGTGCAGGACACATGGCATTAGCGAAGCAGGCGCCTGCAGCTGCAGTCAGCCACCAGCTTGTTTCTCTACGCTTGAAAGTAGCACCGGACAGCTCAACAGTGACGGTGGCTCTGGTATCCACTTGTTGGGGATCCAGCATTGAAGCACCCAGTATTGGCACAGCCCAAGAAGCTAGCCAGGCAGCGCCGTGTGCAGCCAGTCCACAGAGCAGCGCAAAACCTGCCAGAGCAGGCGACCCCATGCTGCAGGCATGGATGACTCTGAGTAGGCTGCCACTTGAGCTGGCTCTGCAGCATGAGGCGGCATGTGCCCGCTGCAGGCAGCCATGTGCCTCGCATGTGTCCGCCATGCTGGCCCTGCCGCTCACGCTGCCGACCGCAGAGGTGTGCACCTCCTCTGGACTCGTGCTCCAATATTGTCCCTTTCCTTTGTTTGCATACGGTACATGCTTGTAGAGGGTGGCTTGTGCATGGCCTGCCCGTAAATAGACGGTGTTTTTACTTAAGCCAATTGCCGATAACTGCTGCAGGCATAGAATTGATGAATTTCAGAAGCACGGTGTATGGATTTTGGCTGTCAGTAAAAGCCCAACTGAATGGTACTTGTACACTTCTGCAGGGGCGTTGGGGGCCCTTCTTGAAGCCAGGCACAACCCTGCACGACACCCTGGCCGCCTATTTTGCACGGGACCTCATTCAAGATGCTGTCTGCACCCACTGCTCACTAAGAGCCACCCTGCAGCAAGCGCCTATTAGCTATGTTGCAGTGGGCCACAGCAGATCTGGCATTGCACCAACCGCTGTCAGCTCAACCCCAAAAGACTCAGAACAGGATGCAAATATGGAGGACGATAGTGGGGTCAAAATTCCCAGGATTGCCTCAAGTGAGGCAGCATCCGTCAGCGGCCAGGGAGGACAAGGTAACAGCGGCGGGCAGGCAGCTGCGGAGAAGCTGGCGCGGCTGCAGGGGCTGCTGCGCGGGAGCTGCGCGGCGCCGGAGTGTGACTATGCGCAGCTGGCGCGCGAGGCCGGCCTGGACTGGGAGGAGCGGCGAGGGCCGTTGCTGACGCGCGCTACCATTGCCAGATCACCCCAGGTGCGCCCTCTGCTGCTAGCTCCTGCGTGTCTGGACAAAAGTCAGCCTGGCAGATGTGCATGCCTGCCTCTCATGGCGTCTTTGTACAAAGCATGCCTCGTGCAGTTGCATGCCTCCACCGCAACACCAATAAACAGCTGTCCCGTAGCTTCCTTGCATGACAATGATGGTGGCTGCAGCTGGACCGCTGTTATGGCTGTTTTTGGCATTTGCTGGTTATTTTTTGGCTATGGTGCAGTAACGGGCTCCTTGCGTGCTGCAGGCGCTGTGCCTGCAGCTCCGGCGGGTGTTCTGGACGAGCAGGGGGCGGCTGGCCAAGCTCTCAGGCCGCATCAGCTTCCCAGAGGTGCTCGATCTGGCGCCGTACACCGCCGCAGCTGCAGAGCCGCTGCTGCCGGCGGCGCGGCCGCTCGTATCGCATCCCCTGGGGCTGCTGTCCGGCTGGCAGCCGAGCCGAGGCGGCCAGTCACCGACGCAGCCACCGCCCACCTCAGCTGAAGCCCCACTTAGCAGGAATGCAGACGTGGGAGGCACTTCGTCAGAAAACATTGGTCTGCGGCAGCACCCAGTTGCGAGTACACAGCGCAAGAAAGGAGTTGCTGTGGACAGCCAAAGGAATGAGTACACTACAGCAGCTCCAAACCCGGGAGGGAAGCCAGAAAGTGACTCACTGAGGTATCAGCTTGTCTCTGTGGTGGTGCACCACGGGGGAGCAGACTCTGGGCACTACACAGTGTATCGCAGGTTCCCAACAGAGCCTGGTGGCTGCATGCATGTCCGGACCGGTGAACCTTGCAGGAACTTCTTGAACAGATCCATAAGTGGTGAAATTGCAGCACTAGAGCTTGGAATTGAGAGTAGTGTCTGCAGAGCTGCTACCTGCAATATTAAGGCTCAAGCAACTTGGGTACATGCCTCAGATGAGCACATCAGGGCGGTCAGTCTCGAGGAAGTGCTGTCTTGTGATGCAGCTGTTCTGTTGTATGAGCGCTGTCCAGCACAGGTAACGAGTGCAACATCCAGATCCCTCGGATGTAATTGATTTGAGCAAGGCTCTGGATGCAATTTCCTCCTCTGTGCAGAGAGAGAGAGAGATTACACATTTTACAGCCACACAGGGCTGATTAAGCGTCCCACATATCTCAGACCATCAGTAGCACGCACATCATGAATGCTCGAAAATATGCATCCCAGCACGCAGACAAGTATCAACTGCCATAAAGGACTGCAAGGCCGCTTGTGGCTGTATGTCGGTCCAAATCGGCGACAGTCAAGGGCAGGACATGCAGAAATGATGCTTGCATGGGAAGTTACCCTATTATGACGTTTCCCTTCCTACATCAAGGGTAATGGGGTTTGGTGCATTACCCTGGCCCCCCCTGCGCTACTGAGCAGTCATGTGTGCAACGGTCTCCACAATTGCTCGCAAATTCGGCACGTATGGATTTGGACCAACACCATGACTTGAGATAGGGAGTGTACAGTCGCTGTTAGTGCCAGCCCAGCAGGGGCAGGGGCCCCAAAAAGCCAAATATGTCGAGTAAGACGGACAACTTGCCCGTGAAGAAAGAATGCAGTATACCCGGCAAGCAGGCATACAGCATATGGGGCACTTTGTTTGAGCTAGATGAGCGCTATGTCCCAATAAAGGCAATAGGCAAAGGAGCGTACGGCGTGGTGTGCTCGGCAAAGAATGTGGTCACAGGAGAGAAGGTGGCAATTAAGAAGATACAGAACGCCTTTGAGAACTTGACAGATGCCCGGCGCACACTGCGGGAGATTAAGCTCTTGAGGCACCTCAAACATGAAAACGTGATCGCCGTGCGGGACATTCTGCAGCCAGTAGACAAGGAGAGATTCAACGATGTCTACATAGTCTATGAGCTCATGGACACAGACCTGCACCACATCATTCGCTCACCGCAGCAACTCACAGATGACCACTTTCAATTCTTCATCTACCAGGTGGGACCTGAATCTGCTTGGAATGCATTGTGCTCAAATGAAGTGCTTGTCTGACTGGGAAATGCACTGCATCAGAGTCAGTTAACTGACCAATATTTCCCCCAACACAGATCTTGCGCGGCCTGAAGTACGTGCACACAGCCAATGTGCTTCATAGAGACCTGAAGCCCAGCAATCTTCTGCTGAATGCGTCCTGCGACCTGAGGATATGCGACTTTGGCTTGGCAAGGACCTTGGCGAGGCAAGACAGGTATGTTTCACTTCGTCAGGCACCATCTTGAGCACAACTGCGTGTTTAAAATAGCAAGCCTACGCTTGCAGGAGTGGAAGCTTGTTTTGTCAACCAGCAATGAGGTCAAACAGCCATCTGGCTCTTCCCATCTTGATATATGGACCCTGCCGAAGGCTGCTTCACAAGCTCCAAACCGCCATATCATGTTGATTGTGCATCTGTGCAACATGGAAAATGCGTGTCATGCCTCAGCATTAACGAATACTATCGGTGTGCAGCTCTGAGTCCAACTACATGACAGAATATGTGGTCACGCGATGGTACCGCGCACCAGAGCTGCTGCTGTCCTGCTTCCAGTACACTGCCGCCATCGATGTGTGGTGCGGAGCCTCTTTCATACCAAACCTATGCATGCCAGTCCTCCACGCCTTTGCACATGCTCATCCTTGGATCCCAGGTCTCCCCTGTGCCCCTCCTCAGTGAGGACACATGCCCTGTCAGTTTGCATTGCTGCAGTGGTTCCTTGGAGACTCCTCCGCGAGATGTGTAGGTTATGATCAGCAGCCTCATGGGCAGCCATATCCCAAACTTCAATAGCGTGCCTCCCTCGCAAAGGCACAGCCTTCCTTACTTTCCTTGGAAGACTCCACCGCCGTGTCAGCGCTGAGGTCAGCGCTGGTGCAGGTCGGTGGGGTGCATCCTGGCGGAGCTGCTGTACCGGAAGCCGCTGTTCCCGGGCAAGGACTACATCGACCAGCTCAAGCTCATCATCAAGATGCTGGGTTCCCCCTGCGACTCCGACCTCGTCTTCATCAGCAGCAGCAAGGCCCGCGCCTACATTAAGGCGCTCCCGTATGCCCAGGTGTGGCCACACCACAGTCAGATGCACGCTACAGCTTCTGCAGATCCCTGCACCATCAGCAACGGCTTGTATGCGGGTGAACATGATATGTGAATGAGGCATGCCATGCATGTATGCTCTATGGCCTCTGGCTTTGGGCTTGCCGATCTTTCAATTAAAAGCAAATTATGCAGTCATGCCAGCCTGTGCAGTGCAGCGGCAACCAGGCGATTGGCACCGGGCAATTTTCTCACAATTGCTGGCAACAGAGCCGTCTGTGTCCCTGTAGGCTTGATGGATCTATCCCAAGATCGTGTGCATCATTGGAGCAAATGCTGCCATACCTTTTTGGGAAGTAAAGTACTGCAGCAGGGCTGAACACCTCGAGTTCACCTCACAAAGTCTCCATATGAATGCCTCTTTGCGTAGGAAGAGTCTTACTAGTGAAAGTATATTACTCACCCTGAGCGCTGGTGTGTGCCTGCGCGCAGAGGTGCCCATTCAGGGTGATGTTCCCGGACGCGAGCCACCTGGCGATTGACCTGATGGAGAAGATGCTGCAGTTCAACCCGGAGCGGCGCATCACTGTGGAGCAGGCCCTCGCGCACCCCTACCTCGCCCAGATGCATGACCCGGCCTCTGAGCTTTCCGCCCCTGGTGAACCCCTCCTCGTTTTAGCCCCTTGCATGGGCTTTGTCATTACCATATTTTTACAATAGAGCACCCTGCACTTTTGTGTGTTCGCCAGAGGTTCTTAGCACGGGATGATTTTGCGCATTGCATCGACTTGTGAAATTGTAAGTATATTTCACTAGTTGCCACAACGACAAGCAGTGAAATGTCAAGTGTAATGTTTGCATGAGAAGCTAGGTATCCGCTATCTTTGGTTTACCAAGTTGGCTGGGAGCACTGAGGGTTGGTGTGCTGATGCAGACACCTTTGACTTTGATTTTGAGGAGCAAGAGCTGGTTGAGGCGGCTGTCAGGAGTAAGGTGCTGGAAGAAATCCAATTCTACAGCAGCTCTGCCTCCCTGGAGAAGGCATTAAGATAATGGGTATATTCACACAGACGAAAAACCAAGGCATGGAACAGGCATTGCCCAGCATAAAATTAATAAATCGAAGAACTGTTCTGTGCTGAAGGCTGTGTTTCCTGGATTTCCTGACAAACAAACGCAAAGAACTGAAGCGAGGAACTTGTCTGCCTTGAAATGGCTGGATCCCTGGTCTGAACGCAATTTCAAGCTGCAAAATGCATGAGGCTGTAGGTAGGGTGCATTATCAGAGGTTTAAACATCGTTGAATACCGTTAAGGCATCATGCAGAATAAAGGTTGCAATTTCGCGACAAATAGATCGGTGACAAGGCTGGCCTCTCTCTGATCAACTCGTATGAATCACCAGTGACAGTGCTGTGCCAGAAAGGAGAGCGGCTCTGTTATAAATTTATAAAGGATTCAAAATAATTCCAGGAGTCGCCACTGGTCCTCTTCAAAGTCACGCAGCGCACATTGTAAAGTTCATTGGCGGTGGCAACAGGGCTTCTGCATTGTTTAGCTTCCAGCATGAATGCATCAGCAGACCTTTCCAATAATGCATGCTTCAGCTGTACAGTTAGTTCACTGTCAGTGACCGCAGTCTGTCTGACATTGCCTTCTGGAGCACAGCCAGAACCTCACCACAAAATTGTCACAACGCAGTCAATATCATTCGGTTCTCCCGACAGTATAGTGGCAGACATTTCACATTGCACAGGTATCAATCGGACGCATTTTAACAGGCCAGTGCCAGGGGGGTTCAACCCAAACAAATTTTACTGCTGCACTGTGGGATATCTCCCAACCCAAACTCAGCAGGGGTTGCGTTGCCGCGCAACAAGGGAATCAGCATCATCCAAATCGCTCCACAACCTCGAATGAGCCGATGACCTGCTCAAGCCGCGGCTTCATCTTTCCCCAGCGCTTCTCATTTGAGCCGGTTGTCAATGTGTAGAACTTGCCTGCCACATTCAAGACACAGATCAGCTTCGTACACCTCGAAAGCTGCCTGTCCTGAAGAGCCAATTGGCATGCAACGAAGGATTACATCAATGTTCTGGGCAGATGATCTCAAGCTTCTGCCCACATAGCATTAGATGGAGGGCAGACATGGACTCACCGTTTGCAACAGTCACCACAGCCAGAGCATGGCGAATGTAGTTGGGTGCCTTTGAGGCAAACTCAAATGTGTAGTACATGCGACCGTCCTTCTCTTTCTGCACACAGCATCAACACACTCAAGTCTCTGTTTGCAAGCGACCAATTTGGGCAACGCTCGACTAGTATATCTTTTAGCACCTTCTGCAAGAGAACCCACGCAAGAGTCAAGGAGAAACCCAGAAAACTTGTGACATAGTGGCTTGCCTGATTGACATCCAGCACCTTCACATCCTGCTTTGGGGGTGTCAACACCTTCTCCGCAAGCGTGACCGCTACCTGCCAAAGCCATCTTCAAACTGTTCAGTAAACTTCTCAGTCACAAGCATATACAGCCACTTGCATCTGCAGCACTGCAACAAATGTGCCACAACCTGCGTCCTGCACTGCAAAAAGGAAGAAGGGATGCATCAATATAGGGGCATGCCTCGGCGGGTGAACCAAACTCAGAGACATTGGCCTTGTCGGTCTGAGTGATGCTGACGCTGACGCTCTCCAGGGGCTCTATGACATCCTTGTAGACGACGTCCTGCCCCTTGACTGCCACCTCTTGCCAGCCAAAGGGGTACACAAAGCTGTAGCCGTCCTGGCTGTCCTTCACAGGAGTGAACTCCTTGGCTGTGCACACACATGCATGTCAGTTCATAAGATGCACAACTTGCTCGACTGGATTGACCTGTGACATCAGATGTTCAATTAGAGCGGTAAATGCGTGAGGTATAGTAGAAGCTTACCGGCTGCAAGGGCTGCTCCAGGCATGAGGAGGTTGCTAGGTAGGAGGGCGCCCGTGGCCACAGCAGCTGACAGCAGGGCACTCCGGCGGGTGGCTGTAGGAGGGGCTGTCTCAGAGCCTGCCAGACATCCAAACACAACGCATCAAGGGTCAAAGAAGCATTCTTTTGTTGGATGTGTCAAGATCTGAGCAGCAGAACGCATAGAGCGCGGGATGTAACAGCACAGGAATATGCTCTACCGTGTGTTGCCTGGCATGTTGTTAGCTTCGGTCTTCTGCAGTGCACAGCCGGTGAGAATGGTCGAGCCACACTCTGCAGCACAACAAAGTCAATAGATGCATGTGACAGCCCCTCGACAGCTGGCTCTACACAGGCATCAAACACCCATAAATCACCTTGCCAGTGGGCACAGAGCAAAATTGCGCGTTTCCTTGCATCTGAAGCGCCATGGTCATTTAAGTGGTCCTAGTGCCAAGCAATCACCCCCTTTAGTAGCAGCACAAGTTAGCTCGTCCAGCGATGTGGCTCTGTAGAGTGCACCGCGTATCAAGCTTGCAATGCTTTAAATATGGTATCTCTGCTATAACTAGAAAGACTTACCTCTGCTTTGTATAGGACAATCTTTCTGAAGAGAAATATCGTGCTCCGATCGAGTGGCCTCAGGATTGTGGTGAGTAAGCAGTGACGTGGGTGCCGAATGAACGCTCTTGCTTCCTATCAGGGTGCTTCCCATTCAAATTCACTCGACAGATGCTGGTGAAGGGTCCTGAAAGCGACAGATGAAATCATAATACAACGCTGAGGAGCATCTTCAAGTGTGTGATTTGTGTGTACAAAGGTGAGCTTCTCGAGTTGTGAGTAAGATGGACTAGAAATACGATCACACAGGCATCGTGTCCAATCTATTCAGAGGAAAATACTCGTTGCATAGAGCATTTTTCATGCACTTCCTTTTGTGCATTGCCTGAAGAAGACTGTATGCAGCAAGCCTAGTACAAACAGGAAGCTTTCACAACGCCTTTTGTCAATTGCTGCGGTACGATCTCAAACATACAGCAGCTAGTTTTTTCTACTTGCAGAAGTTGCAGATCCATATCATCTGCCTGGTCTGCCTTTGCGATTAGCCAGTGCCACCACTCTCACCGAGTGACCTTGGACATGTAACAGGCATCATCATTGAGATTGACAGCAGCCTTCTATGCACACAGCAGGTCGATTCAAAATGCCAAGATCCCATGGAAGGGGTCGTGACGCTGCACGCGACAGCAGAAGCCGCCAGCAAAATCCACGCGGCAGCATGAAGAGCGCCTGGGCTGAAGGTAACTACGTCCAGGAGCATGAAGAAGGGGATTCTGATGAGGAGGAACACGACCAGCAACAGGTCCATCCCCATCTTCCATGTCGATCTCCCAATTGCAGTTTCCAACTGCACCTTTTCCTGCCATGCGAGCAGCTGTTGCGCTTGAGCCTCATTGGGGACATTCCCTTCAGCAGGCATCATCTTGACAGAGAGCCACTATCTGCTGTACGTCAACGCAGAGCAGACATCTACACACCACATGATGCATGAGTAGACAATATTTCGAATTCAGATTTGTAAATAATAATTGTGAGATACCAAATACATTGAATTGCTTGCGTTTGGAATTAGTGAGTTCTAAGTTTGTTGAATCACCTGCGCGCAGATCCCCTTCCGGCTGGCGATGTGGGACTTGGGGCAGTGCGACAAGCGCCGCTGCACGGGGACGCGGCTGGTGCGACAGGTAACTCAGAGCCAGGACACTCCTGCCACCGTTCATTGCTCGCAGCTGGCACCATATGACACTGCCTCCTACATAATGTCAAGCATTGAGCGCTGCTGCCTAACTGATGGGGTGGTGTTTTATGGATGCCTTGCAATTTTTCACAGGATTTCTCTCACCTGATTGCTGCAGGACGGTTAAACACTCGCACCTATCCCAGCCAATCAGCCTAGTCAAGAAGTCATTTCTGTTCTCCAAAGAGAAGCGGGCGTGAGTAGTTTTCTATTCTGAAAGATGACAGGACGGGCGCAAAGTATAGTTGGTAAGCATGTTAGTGATGTGAGTTAGTAATGCTGACATCAGCGGTGCGCAGGGAGTGGTGGAGGAGCTGCGCCTGGGCGTTCCCTTCCCCGGCATCATCCTGAGCCCAATGGGACGCGCGGCTGTTTCCGCGCAGGACAAGGCGCTCATCGCAGCCAAAGGTCTCGCCGTTGTAGACTGCTCCTGGAACCGCCTCGACGATGTGCCCTTCGGTGGGTGGGTCTAGCCCCCACAAACCCACAGGATCTGGATTTTTTTAATTGCATTGACAAGGCAAGCGGAAGACGATCCAGGGGTGAACTTGTGCCTCGATCAACGTGGCAGGCATGGGGAAGCATGTTGCGGGCAGAGGCACCTGGTGCATTATTGGCAGTGGACCGGGTGTGAGGTGGCAGCATAATTCATGCATCACTCTTGCAACAGCCTTGACACGCTGCAGCAGATGCAAACATTTATGCACACTGTAAGACTATGTCTTGCACTTTGATGTGCGTTGAGACTGGGTGCGCAAAGATGCCTGATGGTTGTGAGTGTTATGAGCAGGGCATATGATTGTGGTTGGGTGTCTGAAGTTGTCTGATGGGTATGTGCTGTTATGGGCAGGGCGTATCAAGGGGGCGGCACCGCGGCTGTTGCCCTGGCTGCTGGCGACCAACCCGGTGAATTACGGCAAGCCCTGCAAGCTCTCCTGCGCAGAGGCCTTTGCGGCTGCGCTGTTCATTTGCGGATGGCCCTCCGCCGCTGCAGCTGTCCTGTCTCGCTTCAAGTGGTGAGTAGGCATGCTTGCTGATATCACATCACAGCTGAGGGTGCCACTTGCAATGATGCTGCATCACTTAATTAGTTATTGGTTCTCACAGGAGCTGCAATGCTTGCTGGTGGTGCGTCATCCTACAGCTCAGTGTGCCCGTTGCAACGATGTTGCGTAGCACAGTTCTAGCTGTTGCACCTCGCTGAACAAGTCATTCGCTCTCGGAGCAATCTCAGTTTCTGTTTCCACCTTGTGCCACTTTGTGAGCAGCGTGTATTTGGTGCTTGGTGAGCCATCTTGCCACACCAAAGGCGTACATTTAGAGCCGCACTGATGTGGGTGTGCATGTGCATCTGCAGGGGCCACGGCTTCTTTTCGGCGAATGAGGAGCTGCTGGACCGCTATGCCTCCTGCCCCGGCAGCGCTGAGGTCATTGCTGTGCAGACTGCCTACCTCAGCGCCCTGGATGCCGCTCCTCGGGCAGTGCCCACCAGTGAGTCCACACTCTGGCTTATAGATTATGTAGTGTGTTTATTAGAACTTTACTTAGTATGTCAATTACTAAGTGTATATTACCCCCACCTACATCCCTGCCCGCATGCAGCATCGTCAACAGCCCTTTGATGCACTTTGACAGTACGCAGCCAGATAATCTTGATTGTTTGCGGTTCCACTTTCAACACCCTGCTAGAAGTGTGCATGGCATGACCCAGCGAAGGATAGTCAGGCTTGAATCTTGCTGCAATGCTCCCCAGGTAACACGGATGACTACATGGCTGCAATGGACTTGCCGCCGACAGATTCAGACTCTGACAGCGAGTCAGCCGACAAAGAAGAGGAAGTGGAGGCCACAAGCTCTCAAGAGCCAGGCCGGTGCGCACCTGATAAGTTAGAATTCGTTTGATATCTGTCTGTTTTGTAGCTCCTCCCTTTCGATGAAAGTATTCCAGACATTTCATCTAGGCTCCTTGTAATGCATTGGACTCAATGGAGGGGGAATGGTGTGGAACAGGGCGGGAACTTCAGGGGAACATGGCGAGGTTGCAGGATCAAGGGATCAGCACAGCGCTGCAGAAGAAGAAGCAGCAAAAGGGCACCATGATGAGAATGCGGGGAAGAAGAAGCATGAGACAGGCAGTAAAGGTAAGGACCTCTCTGAGGCTAGTGGAGGACATGTTCCAGAGGGTCTGCAAGACTTGGGAACGAGAGATGTTCTTAGGGATGTTGATGGGAGCGCCGTCATAGGAGCTGCCCTGAAGGATATGCATGTGCAAGGAGAGTGATGGGTGGCCCTTCCGCATATGTATTCGTTGTAAGTGTCGCAGTAGACGATGGGTCTAGAAAGAATCAACTCAGCTTTTAAATGTTGCTGGAGGTTGAAGCACACTCTCGCTGTTGATGCTTAGCATTCTTGATGACTTAGAGAAAGAGATGGATATCAAGGCAAAGCGAGCATTTACAATCATAATGCATGCCTTTTTCATGCGTCGCTCAGGCAAATCGACTGAAAGCATGAGGCTTTTGCAACCAAGACCCTAAGCAAAGCATCACAAGAGACTCAATAAGAAAGCTCAGAGAAACATTACATTGCATGCCTCCGTGCATGGCAATTTTTTGGCAACACCTCTCTTCTCAGTCAGAAGTGTATCATGCAGTGTCAGCAAATCCTTCATGTCAGGATTTTCCATTCAGATGCTTTGACATGCCAGAACAAACGCACAAACACACATCACAACACACATCTGTACACTCAATAGCGCTCTTGACATCTAGATCTAAACCCACAACGAGCACATGAGTTGACAGCAACTCAGGTGGATTGGATTACAAAATCACACCCAGATCAATCCTCTACAGCTACTGATGTCAACACCTCGTGCAACAGAATCTGCACCAATCTTTCTCGATGATTGATGAATGCACCACCAGAACAGTTGCCCTAGCCATGTAGCCGTCCTGTGCTTGCCAGTAAACACAAAGTTGATGTGGGCTCCTCTCGATAACTGCGAAAAGCAATTTTACTCGCCATTCTTGCTCCTCCAGTTGGAGATCCACTCCTGGGCCTCCTTCTTGCTGGGATCGGTGGCCGTTGGGGCCCCAGCTCCATTCTGGGCAGCACACAATCTCCTCAACAACAGAATGAGGACAATTAACATTGGCAGCCTCCGGGGGAAAAACGAAAAGCCCACCAAAAATCGCATACACCGTACAGCCAAAGTGCATGGTATTTTGCTCACACACAAAGTAGCATGTGAAACACTGGCTCTTCCTTTCAATTGGCACAGATGGTCCTGTACAAGAGCAGCAGCACAGACTGCGTACCAGGTCAATGGTGTCCTTGGCAGCATCGATGGTCTCCTCGCTCTCCTTGCTCACGCTCTGAGCAGCCTTGCTGACGTCAGCGTCCAGCTTGTCAGCAGCCTTGCTGACATCAGCATTCACCTTGTCCGCTGCCTTCTTGACGTCCTTCTTGACGCTGTCAACTGCAGCCTTTGCCTTGGAGGCCACCTTGCTCTCGGCAACCTGCTCAGTCTCCAGCACCTTTGTTGCCAGCTTCTTCAGATCCTTCGGCACCTCCTTCACTGCAATCTTGTCATCCACCAACTCCCTGTCACAAGCATGTCACTTAGAATGCCAGTCAGGACCCCAGGATACTTATGATAATAGAGAAAAAGAGCCTGCCAGCTGCGCTGAATTGCAGTGCATTGCATTCGAGGCGTCAGGGTCCAGACTAAAACATGTCAGTCAGGCTAGGTCATGTAGGGTAATTTGTAAAGTAGTGACTTCAGCACGGATGAATAAAAAGACTCATGTGCACGCCGAGTGGACGGTGAGACCACAACAGCTACTAATGGCAAGGGCAGAGGCTCGAATTGATGTAAAGTGCATGCTGAGCTTGAATATGGAGGTAAATTGACAGGGCCTGATAGGATGACTGGTGCAAGGAGCAGTGCAAGTAAGTACCCAATCTAGAATTGCCGCAGAATGGGGCCACAGCACAGCACGGACCCTCTGGGGCACAAAAGTGCAGTGTATGGGGCTAAGAAAAGAGCGCACTTGATCTCATTGGCTGTCTGTTTCCTGTCCTCGGCGAAGAGCAGCCTGCGCACAGCAAACTGGCCGGCCGCAAAGAGCCCAGCCACCTCCAGGGCAGTGTCGATCTCCTGGAAGAACAGCAGCGCGCCTCCCACCAGGGCACCCACTCCCAGCAGTGCCTTGGACGCTGTTGGAGCACTCTGTGACGAGCAATAGAATAGAGAGCCTCAGTTATGTATCTCGAGGGGATTTCCATTTGAATGCCCATGTTGAAGGGGTATGGCTTTGTTTAGGATCATGTACTAAAAATTACGAAATTTCGTCAAGGGTGATCAGATGATACACAAGAAGACAAGGCGTGAGAACAAGAAGATTTTCTGCTCTGGAAATGCAGCGTGAGGGAGACGCGCACCTTGAAGTCCTCTGCAAACGAGTCAAGGTTGTTGCCGAAGTTCTTCAAGCCACTGAGATCAAAGGAGAGCTTTCCAGGTTCCTTCCATGGCAGATCTGCTGCCTGCATCACATCACACCCACCATCGCTATTAGCACAGCACCACAGCATCCCCGGCAGTCGCAGCATACCAAATTTCCCTTGCCATCCCGGACAGAGTGACAGTGGGACATCAACAGCGTGCCTGACATGCCAGCACTATTTTGGAATACTTATCGCCAGCTAATGGATGACATGCTGCACAAAGAACACTTCAGAGTCTGCACGGCCATCAACTTCCTCGACAGTGAAAGGGTGCTTGCCTTCCAGCCTCTCGGACCGTCTGAGCCCCCCTGGATATACAAGACCTTGCCAACAATGCCTGCAAGGCCCTTGGCTACCTGAGGTGCCTCGCTTCCATCGCTGCGCCAGCAAGTGACAGTATGTGTCAAGCGAACGCAGGACTGCATGATTTGCACGATCTGATTGCTGGATAAGATCTACACTGAAGTCAGCCAGTGAGGGCGTGCTTACGAGTCCAGCAGTATGACAGTTGTGTCTTCTGTAATGGCCTTCAGCTTGCCGAACTTCTCTGCAAATGACTCGTCAAAGATGGTCTCTCCTTTGACAGTCTGCGCACGAGCAAACACAACTTCATCAGGAGCACCAGCGTTGCAACCTCGATATACACTGCTGAGAACAGAACTTTATATTATAGTCCTCGTGGTGAGCAGGTCGGGCGCCTCAATTGGTCCAAAGGTTTGAATCTGATCAAAGTGATCTGGGCTGACACTTTTAAGTTTTCTGCCCACCTTAGTGAAAGGCAACCGAGTGATGCTCTTCTTTACAGGTCGAAGATCGGGTTCTCCAGACTCTTTAATTGCTTCTTTGCTCCTGATGTCCACGAAGATAACAGGATCCTCACTCGCTAGCACCTCCAGCGCGCGCAAACCACCGACTCCTTGCACCTTGCCTCCCCCACCAGTGATCTGCGAGATCAGGAGCGGTACAAGAACGAGGCCTGCTGCTGCTGGCAGCAGTAGTGGATAATCGCTGATGAACTGACCGATACCAGAAGCATCAGAGGGTAGATTTGGAAGCTCCGGGACATTTAGGCTTGGGTACGTGAGATCGCTGGGGATCTCGAGACCCTCTGCCCAAGCTTTCGGAATTGAGGCGAGAACAGTGGCTAGACCACTTGTCCCCACTGCCACGCGCCGGTCATTTCCAGCACGAGCACTGGCTCTGCACACTGCACCCGACGCTAGCCTTGATCGTGAGGCCTGGCGATGCAAGGTGAAGGGCCTCGCCTGAGCGAAGCCTAGCAGTGATGCTGGCATGCAGGGCAATCGATATACGGACGCAGCAAATGCGCTTGCGAATTTGTTAAATCTTTTGTGTTTTGTGGCTTAGACCGTCGTTCACAGGCGTTGCCTCCATTTGACCGATTCGCACAGCGCCTGCCTCCAAGAAGGTAGCAGAATTGACAGAAAAGACATCAAAGCAATGTACGTTTTGAGATGACAGCGTATGCACTGGGACGGCTGTATCTCTGATTGTTTGGTACACTGTTGGCACTGTGTTAGGCATTGTTACCTAGCCCGCATATCTGTAGCTTGACACAGCATTGACGATATTAATTTGAGTACAAGAAAATTGAAAATCACAAATCAGGATGGCAGGGGCAGCAGTGCAGGCTGCTCGAACTCTCATGAAGCGCTCACGTCGTGGACTCTTTGCTGGAAAGACAGTGCTGTCAGGGAACAACGTCAGCGAGGATGGAGGAAATAGGTAATGTTGATGTCATGATGGGCAGAGATCAGCTTCACTGCCCAAGCCAGAGCTCTCTTAAGCACCATCTGATTGCCCCCACATGACAACTGTGCTTGTTTAACTGGATCAAAATGTATCAGACACTCTGTGGCTGTCACAAATGCCGTCTCTCATCCCCAGAGCATTATAAATGCAGGACCCGCCGAATCTGGAAGCCCAATGTCCAGCGCAAGGCACTCTACAGCGAAGCATTGGACAGGATGGTCCGCTTGAATGTTACAACTGCAGCAATGAGGTCAGCATTCTCTGCATGTAGAGCAGTAGTAGTCATAAACTTCAAGAGGTACAGGGTGCACCCATGACATGAATCGTAGCATGCGCTCACGCCACCTTTACGTTGAACAGGACGATTGATAAGTATGGTGGCTTGGATGCGTACCTGCTGGGCACAACAGATGAGAAGCTGGCGTCAGACGTGGGCTCGGAATTAAAGCAGCAGATCAAAGCTGCTCTAGCCATGCAGAGGCAGCCACATGGCATTGGCGTCCCTTCTGAACCGGTGTGTCCGCAGTATGGGTGCAACAAAATTACACTCTCCATAAACAAGCTTTAGGGCCCTGACTTGAGTGAATGCAACAAACATTGGCACTGGGCATGCCACACGGCAAATTGCCTGTTGGAAGTTGGACCTCAATCATGGAGATCTGCATGCAGGCGACATTTGCTGCTCGTGGGTCTGAAGCTTCGTCCAGCAGTGCACAGCCGGGGGAAAGCAGGGAAAGAAGTGGATCTGAGCAGAATGGGGATGGGAACAGTGCAGCAGTTGCACCCAGGAGGGTGAGGCCAGACCTTGTGGAGAAAATTGAGCAGAAGACACGGTGGGATGGCTCTGTGACACAGGCAATCAAGAAGATATACAGGAGACCGGTCTGGACATATACACCGTGATAATATTGCTTGCACTTGCGCTGTGGATCTCACGCGGATGTCATGCTTCCACTTTATAAGAGTCGAGGCTTTAAATCTCAGGCCTGGTCAATGTGCAGAGAACTGGCATATTAGGGCAGATTGCAGGAGTCCCTCCTGAAAGATGCGTGCGAATAACTTGAATCATGCATGCAAGACATTGGAGCGGCTGACATTACCTGCTCTTGATTTGCTTGTTGCAATTGGCTTGCAGTCTATAATCGACTGTGTGCTTCAAGAACATGAGACACTGCCAGTCTACAGTGTAGCAAATTGGCATCCGATTTAAGTCACTGAGTCTGGTTCCTGTGATCATGGGCCTCAAGCAAGCATGATGTAGCTGTATTTCACGAGCAGACACTCTGTTGTGACAATGTTGCGGCCAGCGTGGCACCAGTAGTTCAACACAGCAAGTTGCTGATTCTGTCGGGGTAGAGCTTGATGTTGCATCACGCTGCCAGAAATGGAAATGGCTGCCTTCGGTAATCCATGCATGCAAGACCTCTGGCTGTGGCTGCTGCGGTAATCGAGTACATTAAGAAGCCCAAGCCATCCAACTCTCTAAGGCCCATTGCCAAGTGGCACCACTAATGCCAAGCTGAGTCGACTGGCTGAGTTGGAATCGCATTTGGTTAAGAGAGACTGAAGACATGAAGGGAGCAAACACAGGAGCATAGGAGGTTCTGGGCCCAAGGAATTCTTCTAAATTGGGGTGGTGGGCCCAGGCATTTCTAGGGGCGGAGATCATGCCAAACAAATCGAACCTGACTTTCAGGAAGGGGTGCAGCAGGGCAAAAAGAAACGTTGAGCCAAAGCTTGGAGTGCTCCTTTTGATCCCTAGTAAAGTGAGGTCCTTGTGTAACGAGCTGCAGATAAACTTACGCCATGCTGACATTTTGAATGTGACGACCATTCCAAGAATCAAGTACAGGATCGAGGTTGCTGGAGGGCTGGCAAACGTTGAGAAACTGACATTCAATGACAATTTGGTGGTCTTCGAGGATGAAAGTTTCAAGAAAAGGTGTCTGGACTTCATGGCATACGGAATGACCCCGGATTCTGCCAAGGAGCTTGGTCTCATCGCCAGTGATCTATATGAGCGTGGCCCTTTTGTTGTGCAGTCTCACTCGGATCAGGTGGGCAATTGCACGACTTTTGAACGTATTTAATGCGTGGAAATAAGCAAGGAAGACGTTGCATGACCAGAATTTGTGTGCAGGACCCTAATGATGAGCACGGCCAGCCAGAAGGGATCAAGGTGTACAGGTATGGTTGTGCTGGCTATAACCAGCTGCAGGGCAGCCATGTGACGTTATTGTGGGTCCCTGAACCGTGTGTGGCAGTGCAAATTGAGGAAGAGGAGTTGAGTGGTGTTATCAAAGCACAGGAACGATGTGGCTATTTGCAAGAAAGCAGAGTCCTTTGCGGAGGATGTGTGCAAGGCCGTTGCACGGGACTTCCGAACCAAGCTTCCATGGGTGGACGCGAGAAAGTACGCGGATATAGCCTTAAATGACGCGCGAGTGCCTTTCACATCTATGGCGCTCCTGAGGAATTACAGCTGTGAGCCGCGATGCAACACCAAGGACATGACTGGCCTCTGCCTTATCACGTGGTTGCGTGGGGGTGAGCTGCAAGTCACAAGTCAGGATCTGCACATGCATGCAAGTTTTGGACGGGGTGCATGTGGTGCCCAATGAGCGGAGTTTATGAGAGGCAATGTGTGTATGTAGGTGAAGGGACGCTGGCACCTCCCACCAAGTTTCAGCTGTCAGACTGGGGCATCGAGCTTGGCACACGGCCTGGCGCTGTCTTGCTATTTGACTCAACTCACATCAAGCATCAATCTCCGCCCCCGGTCAACACTGATGCCAGACATGTGCCTCGCATGGCATGCGCTCTTTCTGTGCCCGACAAGGTGGGCCTTTGGTTTGCACTTACGGTGCAACGCCATGTACATTTGCAAGATGACGTACAGACGTTTTATACTGGGTCGCAAGCAGGAGCGCCTGATGACTGATGCGGAGTATGCTGAGCGGCTGCTCGAGCAGCAGCGTTTGAGAGCGGCTTTTGAGGCAGAGCATCCCAGGGAGGAAGATCCAGAGGCGCAGTATTACAAGGAGGAAAGTGCGGACATCACGTCCGAGTATGATAAGGAGGAAACATCGGATGCAGATTATTTCAAAGAGGAAGAAGCAGACAAAAAGCCAGAGTATCTCAAGGAGGAAAGTCCAGGCAACCAGGCAAAGAGGATCAAGCTGGAAGATGGAGGGAAGATTAAGCTGGAAGGTGCATGAAGGTGAAGCTTGCAGACACCCGTGTCTGCCATGTGCGCACACATGGTGCGCACCGCGACCACATGCCTCAGCAGGACTCTGAGGCAGACAATTCATGGAGCGTGTTCATGTACACAGGACAACTGATCAATGATATGGCGTGCTCGAGACTGATGGCAACTGGGCTGCCCAGGCACCCCTTTGTGGACGTTGCAGAGGTGGACATGGCAGGACAGATCTAAGGGCCATGCACCCTGAGGGTGAACCTCCAGTTGAGGATCTCCTCTTGGCAAGCCCCAATTGGTTTGACCTTGCGAAAAAGGCAGAAGGCATAGTGCAGTGTCTTCAGACGAAATCCCGCGCGCACAACGTTCGCACATTTGACATTTGTTAGTACTCTGTACTCAGCCTGAGGCGGCCTCTGGGTTTGAGAGCTCTTGATTTGTTTTGTGTGAATGCAGTGCTATTGAATGACTGTCAAGATGCACATTGACTGTGCTTCTGCGGGAAGCAATTGCGGTTTGCAGAAGATTTGGATCCATGCACGATGCCATCATGATCAACAGCACCTCGACCTTGAACTGTCGCTTGGACCTTGCATGGTTGGGTTTCAATTATTGCGCCAGTGAGTTGCGTCTACGGTTATAGGAGTGTAGAAATCAAGCCAGCAGTGCTGACCTGTGGCCATATTCTGCACCCCACTAATCTTCTTGACAGATGGAAAATGCCAGTAACAAGCATGCAAGGGTTCCTCATGGTCAGGACCCTAACCTTTCTGCATACGCCTATTGACATCCGCTGAGTACTACCCAGACAGTACTTACTGAGCAGCGCCGGCGCGGTGGGTAGCGGCTGCGCCGGCCGCTGGCCCAGCCCGGGGCAGCTCCTCGCTAGCTCATCATGATGTTGGTGCAGGTGAAATCTCCTGGCAAGATGCCTTCAATTGGACAAAGTGCATGTGGTCAACGTCTCACACCTGTTGCCTGCAGTGCACTCAGCGAGTGGATAGATTGTGTACCCCTTGATGACTCATCATTGAGCAAGCCACAAAAGGTGCGAAGAAGACGAAGATCAGAATCATCGTAAGAAATTAACATCTCTAGGTGCTCTTACGCCTTTCATTTCAACATTCAGCTTGTGATCAATCGGTAAAAGCTCAAGTGATCCGCACATCTCATACATGATGCTGGTGTAGATGAGCTCATGATGGTCAACTAGTCTGTCCTGACAGCTATCCTCATGCCATCAGATAAACCTACTCAGAAGAAAAAGGCTGGCGCGAAGAAAGTTGCTGGAAAGAAGAAAAACGATGTCCCAGGTTCTCCCTCGGTTGTCATGCTGTTTAGCAAATTGATTGAAGAAATCAACAATTTAGGGAAACCTCAAACAAATGGATCTGATTTGCAGGAAATGACTTGGAGCCCAACTTGCAGAAGCGAGGCCTTTTCAATAAAGATCGTGCGTTGCCTCTGCCTGACTGGACAACGTATTGCAGGATAAGATAACAACATAGATCAACTACGGATGATTAACCATCTTGTGAATATTGCAGTCAATCTGATGATGTATGGATATGGAGACGCTGAGAATCCCTTCTCAGCTTCTATTGATCTGGTGGAGGTCAGCTCCTACCATGCTTCACTTCAAGCTCTGCAGCCCTGTATATTGCTGTCAAAGTGCCTGTTCAGCTGATCAAGTGGCCAGCAGCACCCTTGCAGTGCTTTGTGTGCTTTTTTGCATGTAAACAGGACATTGTGGTGGACTATGTCACGACTATGGCGCACGCAGCTATGGATCACGCCACTGGACGTGACGGCAAGATGCAGCCTGAAGACATCCTCTACCTGGTCCGCAAGGCAAGCAATTGCTCCCTGCCTTGCTCAATCATATCATCCTTAACATTATAGTGCAAACATGCGTTTGCTGTTCCAGGAAAGCAGCAGCACGATACAGCTCTGTGGGTGCAACCCACGCGCGCTTGTGAGCTTGTGACTTTGCTGGTCAGCGTGCAAGTGCTGCGCAGGATCCTCAAAAGTTTGCGCGCGCGCAAGAGCTGCTGCGCATGAATGTGGAGATCAAACAGGCAAAGAAGGTGTGTATTGTCCCAATATCCCAAATCATCGTGTCAATGTACTACTATAGTTATGAAATTGGAAGGCAGGACATCCACCTCTAGAAGACATCAAGTGTGTCCGTGTTATTGCGATTCTGCGATTCACATCGGCAGCTGCTGTCTATGCAGATTTTCAATGAGGAGGACGTTGCACGAGGGGTACTGGATGAAGATGCCCCTTAGCTGCTGCAGCACACCATTGTATGATATGGGTCTCATGTAGGACTGCCAAGTCTTCAACCTGTAGTATTATGTTACTCGTGTGGTCGGCTGTGCGCCCAGGCAGTTGTTTCTTGATGGGCAGCTTTGCTGCAGAAGGAGACGTGCATGATTTTTAGCTAGAGCTGTGTGAATTAGTAGGCTAGGAACTAAAGGGAGCCTCCTGAGTAGAGTATTAGAAGACCGGCAAGCAGAAGTATTCTGCCGAAAGGGAGCATATCTCAGGCTGAGACAAAAGATCATTCCGGAATCCAGCCTGGATCCAGCCTGGAATTTCCAGGCCTAGACCTGTTGATTGTCCTTTCGCTTTCTGCTGGATCCAGCTCCGGGCAGAGATTGTTTGAGCACTCTTTGATGTTTTTTAAAAGAAGGATTGGCATTTCTGCATGCGAATCTGGTCTTGGGGACAGCCTTGGAACCCGGCCTCAATTTAAAGTAGAGGAAGCCTGCAGCATGCTAGCGATTGCGCCTGATCAGTAAAACAGTGTATGTCCCCAGCTGGAGACAGAGCCTGATGCTCTGATGGCAACCCATCCTCCCTGAATTGCAATACAGGGACCCAAAATTTTGGCCTTTTTAAACCCTAGAAGCTCCTTTTCGCAGAACCCTTCACGTGGGTCTGCATCCGTGCCCAAGTGGCATTGGACGCATAGAGTAAGGGGAAGCGCCGCTTGAGTCTTCATGCAAACTGCCTGTCATGCTTCCGACAATTGACATCAGCAGATCTTGCACACTCCCCCACACAAGCTCACCCGTGCCACGCACTCTTGCCCTCTCCCCGTCCTTTCGTGGGTCTTCATCAGTTCTAGGGCAGAGGCTGAGTGCAAGCAGCAAGCTTTTTGGGCGCCCCTCCAAGTGCAGATTGAGCATCTCGGCCGTAGCCGCCCCCGAAGCCACAGTCCAGGAGACGTAAGCAGCTGTCAACAAAAATTTCGCTGAGCCCTACCTTGAAGTGGGTTTCAATTCGGCTGACCGAAGTACATGTGCCTCTGTGCAGGTCAGGAGAAGTCACAGCGATGTCGGAGCTCGGACTTATTGGTCTCGCTGTTATGGGACAGGTACTGGCATATTTTGTTGCATGGCATGAGTATGACCCTGTCCTGCTGGTGATGAAAGGACCCTACTGTGCGTCTTCGATCAATGGCCTGTCGCCGTGCAGAACTTCGCCCTTAACGTCGCTGAGAAGGGCTTTCCTATCTCGGTGTACAATAGGTCATACGAAAAGACCGAAGCTTGCGTCACTCGTGCCAAGAAGGAAGGTGAGCTCGGGATTCATGCTTCAACGAAGATATTTGCAAGCAGAAAGTCTTGACCCATTCCAAGGTCTGAGGCACCTGGTCTGATGTGCAATCTGCGTGACGCAGGCTTGGAAGCAAATCTGAAGGGATTCCCGGATCTGAAGGAGTTTGTTGCTTCTCTAAAGAAGCCCAGGTGATCAACGTGAAACATTACGGTTTTCCAGTTTCTTGGAAAGGCTGATCTGCTTGCTTTACAAGATGCAAACGAAGTACTAATGCTAGTGCTGCTCCTGAAGTGTTTGTTTGAGGCACAGAAAGCTGCAAAGAATTTGACTTTATATAATGCAGGCGGGTAATGATTCTGGTGAAGGCTGGCGCCCCCGTGGATGCCACCATTGAATCCTTGATTCCCCTCTTGGAACCTGGTGACATCATCATTGATGGTGGCAACGAGTGGTAAGACATGATCCCCTAAAGCAGCCTTGGCTGAGGAAGAAGGATTCTAGCCTTTTGCCAGACTGTAGTGGACGGCAACGGGCTGTGCATCAGGAGTAAGGGGACTAATTGACTGCCGTGCTGCTTTGTTCAGGTATGAGAACACAGAGGCGCGCGCGGCGAAGGTTGCAGAGAAGGGACTGGGTTACCTGGGCATGGGTGTGTCTGGCGGAGAGGAGGGTGCCCGTAACGGTGCGCGGCCCCACAAATTCGGCCCATTGACAGGACATTGCAGTATGTGATTTGCACAAGACATCAGCTTGCTCTGCATGCTGCTCTTGTGTCTTGAAGGGGCGATCAGTGCAAAGCACAGCTGCATGTACAGTCAAATACCAAGGTGCTAGCAAGATGTCATCGGGCTGACATAAACCATTTTCCTTGCCGGCATTTTGAGGCAAAAAGGATCCTGAAAGAAGGATTACGGGTTTTGGTGCAGGTCCCTCTTTGATGCCCGGTGGCACCAAGGAGGGCTATGATGCCATCGAGAAGATCGTTACCAAGGTGGCCGCTCAGGTGGACGATGGCCCCTGCGTGACATACGTTGGACCAGGCACGCCTTCTCACCCTTTCTGGCTTCCCCTCCATGCCTCTCATGTATATCAATCCTGCCTTATCAGCAGCTGCATACAGCGGTATAGTTTGAAGTGCCATCTTGATGTCCTGACATAAAAAGGAGTGAGCACAACGCTTGGCAAATCCCGTGTAGTACAAGGTTGCTGCTCTCCTCTTATAATGGCTTCTGGGCTTCAGAAGAAGGTTTGCAGCACCGTGCAGGCTCCCTGCACAAGCATCAGGCAGGATCAAGTGCATCCTTAAGAGCTTGCCTCATTGGCGAAGATGCTGATTTATATGATGCCCATATGTGACATGTCGCTTCAATTGAGAAGTTATTGGGGCTCCAATGTTTGAGCATGTGAGCGTGTGTCCAGGCGGCGCGGGCAACTTTGTCAAGATGGTGCACAACGGCATCGAGTATGGCGACATGCAGCTCATCAGCGAGGCCTACGATGTGCTCAAGACCGTCGGCGGCCTCACCAATGACGAGCTCGTGGAGGCCTTCAACGAGTGGAACAAGGTGAGGGGAGAAACATGCTGGCGCCCCTCTACTGGTACCACTGTGCACTGAGTAACCGCTGCATCTGCTCACGCGATGTCCATTGCTATGATGCTAGTTTCCCATCATCATGCTGCAAACCAAGCTAACAACGCATGGCTGAGATGTCCTCAAGGGAAGGCGCGTCGCATTTCACAGAGCTGTGTGTGGGAACATGCTTTTAGGGCGGTGTCGAATGCTCAGATATCCAAATGCTGAATGTTCGCTGGGGTTTGCTGCAGAGCGAGCTGGACAGCTTCCTGATCGAGATCACAGCGCTCATCCTGGCCAAGAAGGACGAGGACGGAGCGCCGCTCGCCGACAAGATCCTCGACAAGACCGGCATGAAGGGCACCGGTGCGGGGCCCCTAGACCTCCCAACATCACAATCATGCAGCAGCCATAAATGAGCTGCCAATCTTTTCTAGCATCGAAGCCCTGATAAATTCTGCAGCTGTGACTGCAAGCCTGTTCTAGATCTACGCATGTGTCTGTGATTGCCGCTGAGAAGCCACCATGATATGTGTCCCGAGCGCCCCATCCTAAGCAGCCCGGGAGCTAAGGTCAGCACACGAACAAACTTTTAAGACCTTAAAAGGCATTCCCTGTTCATGCATGACTCTGAGGTAAGGGAGTCATGGCGCGCAGGCAAGTGGACGGTGCAGCAGGCGGCAGAGCTGAGCGTGCCGGCGCCCACGATCGAGGCTGCGCTGGACGGGCGGTTCCTGTCGGGCCTCAAGGACGAGCGCGTGGCAGCCGCCAAGACCTTCTCCGACCTCGGCCTCAAGCAGCCCACCAAGATAGAGGTGCGCCTGCAGCGCTCGGTCTCCAACTGTCGCACATCAAGCAGCAGGGGTTCTCACTTACAGCACAATATGTCAGGTTGTACCTTTGGAGGGCAGTGTTGTCTTCAGTTTGTCTAACAGCCAGACGACAGCCACAGGCCTGCTCCATCAGGCTGGCCCTCTTGATGTGTGGCTGATTCTTGCCTCGCACTGGGTGTCCTTGTGTGAGGCCCACTGACACTGTTGGTATCTCTATCATTCAAAGTACATTGCAAATAGTTGTGTGTCCTCGAGGGGGTTCATGGAGGTTGGACCACAAACTCAGTAAGCTGCACAGTAGCCGTGCATTATTTTTTCCTGTTGCCGCTCGTCCTGAGTGAGTTTATGATCAACCTCTCTTGTGAATTCCTCTTGAGGGCACAGATCCTTGTAGTGTAAGCATGCATTTCATCCGCCACTTCTTGCTCTGATCGCAAATGGCAAATTGGCGCGCAGGGCATCGACAAGGCGGCGCTGGTGAAGGAGGTGAAGCAGGCGCTGTATGCGTCCAAGATCTGCTCCTACGCGCAGGGCCTCAACATCATCAAGGCCAAGAGCGCCGAGAAGGGATGGGACGTCGACATGGGCGCCCTCTCCCGCATCTGGAAGGTGACCCCAGGCCCCTGCCTTCTTTTTTCCAGAAGATTTCTTCAAAGTGCTGGAAGACTTGGACAACGGTGCAGAGCGCGAAAAGCACCGAAGGCTGCTGCAGAGCGCTCAAAGCACTGCCGGCAAGACTAAGCGGCCATGCTTTTATCATATCCCTGCTGCCGGTGTCTCCACGGGCATGCAATGCGCAGGCCTACGAGGCTTGTGCTGGCACAGCGTCTGCCATGCGTATCTCTGTGCAAGACGACACTATGTGCATGCATGCAGTGCTTGTGCTGCCAGAGCATGCGCCATGTATCTCTCTGAAACACCCAGAATATTCAGGCGCTTGAGGCTTCTGCCCCTTCGAAAGTGTGATATATCTGGGACCCCATCTGAATTACCTCGGCTGGTGCACAGGGCGGGTGCATCATCCGCGCGGTGTTCCTGACGGACATCTACGAGGCGTACAAGCGGAACCCTGCGCTGGAGAACCTGCTGGTCGACCCGGACTTTGCCAAGAAGCTCGTCTCCAGCGAGCAGGCCTGGCGCTCCGTCGTCACCAAGGTCCGTCCATCTTGCTGCACGGGGATTTTTAGCTCTCATGGACCTGTCATGCAAATTTTAAGACTTTGTGGCCCATGACAAGAAGGGTTGGCTGTAGTATTGTGTGGGGGACAGTGTATGCGTGCGGGTGTAGAAGAAGGTTGTGCAGGATGCGCTTGTGCGCATGTGGCGGGTAGTGCTAGAGGGATGGGTGAGCAGGGGTGCCCATCAATGTATTAGCCTGTTAGCGTCTGGAGCGACTTGGTATCTGACCTCAGTAGGGCAGGAGTTGATCATTTGTACTGTATATATATGACTCTTGTCACTAAAGTTCTTTTCCTCATCCTGTGCAGGCCATTTCCAATGGAGTGGCAGTGCCAGGCTTCAGCGCGTCGCTGGGCTACTTTGACACCTACCGCCGCGAAACTGTTCCCGCCAACCTCGTGCAGGCGCGCTCCTTCCCCACTGCTGTACCTGCCCCTACACTCCTGTCGAGACTCTTTGCCGCTCAGCATCTGGAGATTATATCCTGCCGTCGCTGTTCTCTTGATATATAATCAGGATGCTCTCTTGCTGCACGAGCAAGAATGCCAATCTTGTAACCGCGTGCAGCAGTTGCATGCAAGCTGTCAACATTCTGACAGATTTGCTGGCGCCACTGTGTGATGGAAGCATAGAATTGCCGTAAGGAAGCCAAGCTTTGTGGGCCTTGAGCCCCAGTAAGACTTCAGGATTTTCTTCTCGTGCTGTGTGTGCATCAGTACAAGACAGTCGCTCAGTCAGCTGACATTTGACTGCTGTCCCAACTACAGGCGCAGCGCGACTTCTTCGGCTCGCACACGTACGAGCGCATTGATAAGCCCGGCTGGTTCCACACCGTGTGGGACCCCCGCAACTCCGCCGACTCCATCACCACCTCCTCCTACAACAACTGAGCGGGGGGTCCTGAGCGGGGGGTCCTGCTGCATGCATGCGCGGGGGGCTGTGACAGGCCTGCTGCTCCTGCATTGCTAGGGCGCCGCGTCAACACATTATATCGGGCTGTTTTTTATGCTTGGATGCTTGCAGATGCATTGCGTGATTCGAGTATAGCAGTGCTGCCCAGTCATAGATCTGCAGGCCAGTCCATGTGAGAGGCAGCGCCAAACGTTAACGTTGTTTGGCATCAATTGGTAATAAACTTGCCTGATGCAATCATATGGCGGTCTTGCTGATGTTAGCCACCCCTGATATGGCTAAACCCTGATATGATGTAGCGGCTGGATTGATTTTCATGTGCATGTATGATTAGCGTTTGACTACCGGATTGAGGATTTGCTTACAAGTCTTGTGCTCATCAAGAGAATGAATGTCGCCACCATAGGGCGTACTGTTCAGACAGGAGGCAGGATGATGTAATTCTACTCTTGACACCCATAGGAAATCTGCACCGTCTTCGAGCTCATGCATTGAGCTCATCAATACTCGTATCCTTCTACAGCATGCTCTTCAGGCCTCCATGCTATTCATGGATTGCAATTGCAAGAGTCTTTGCGTCATTTTATATAACTTATATATGTCCTGGAATGCTTCAACTTGAAATAGACAAAAGGATGAATTCTCAGCCTGGAAGGGCAGGGGAACTTCAGAACAAATCTAATAAGGTCACAACTGGAATCTTTTGCACAGCACGGCATGATCAGGTCACAGCAGCGCGCTGGCGATGCCTGGGCTGGTCCCAGAGGCGTTCCTGCATGACCAGCTTCAGCTTCTGCACAGCTTCCCAAATGTCCACGTAGCGAACATACAGCGGCGCAAAGCCAAAGCGCAGAATGTCCGGCGAGCGGAAATCCCCCACCACTCCCTTTTCAATGAGGGCCTGCCACACCACACAAAAGCACTTTAGAATCCTCGCATCTTCTGGCGTTCACATTCTCTTGGAAAACTGTATTTGGGGCTCTTGCGGTGCAGAGCTGGCATCATCCCAAAAGTGACACCCAGCAATGCTTGGTGCATTAGCATCATGTCCACATATAGTGAGACTCTCACCGTGAGAGCACGGCAGCATCACCTCCTCATCTTCTGATCACAGCGTCGTGCATGGTTAGCAGACATGCATGCACACAGGTGGCCTCCTTAGGTGCATGCATACAAGGGCCGGGGAAGATGAAAGGGGCTTATCCGCACCACCTGCATGATTGCATAGCCCTCCGGGTGCGCGAAGCTGATCTGGCTGCCTCGCTGCGATGCATCTGGGGGTGAAGCCAGACGGAAGCCCCACTCAGAACACTCCTGCTCCATCAGACGCTTGAAGAGACATCCCAGCGCAACTGACTTGTCCCTGACGGCCTGCTGTGGCGCTTGGCGCATCAGATCCAACCCCACCTGTATTGGCACACACACCCGTTTTTGAATTCCAAGTTAGCAATGACAGTCGCATGCTGCACTACCAGAAATTCATTGGAAAGTGAGTGCCAAGGAGGCCCCGCGCGCAGCTCTCACGGGGAAGGGCCCAGTAACATCGAGCAGTGAACGCATATCGGGTAGAACTCTTGGCTGTGGTTGGAAATTGCGTGAGATGGAGAGAAGTTTTAGAGTGTCTCCTCACCTCGAGAGCAGTCAGGCTGAGGATGGGCGGAGTGCCGCATTGGAACCGCTGGATGCCAGGGGCCGCCTCAAAGGAGGGCTCGAATGCAAACGGCCTTGCATGGCCAAACCAGCCGCTCAGAGGCTGCTGTACTTTATCCTGCGCCACACACGATAGCATTGTGTCATAATTTCAAAGCTGCTGCCTTCACAATCCCCAAATCCTTTGCTCGTGCACCTTATGCCTTTCTCACATGCCGCGTTTCCTGAACCCTTTGCAGGAACGTTGCCTGCCTGTTCATCATTGTTGGTCCCTCTGCAACTGAGGGCTGGGTTTCCGTACATGTCAGAAAATCCCATAGCTCTGGCTTGGTCGCACCTGCAGGCGTTCGGCCACGTACAGGAAGCCGGGCGCGCCGGGGCCGCCATTGAGGAACTTGTAGCCGCAGCCGACAGCAAAGTCCACGTCAGCGGCGCTCAAATCGAGCTGCACAGCGCCCGCGCTGTGCGCCAAATCCCACACCACCAGAGCGCCCCTGCATAGGTGCACCCTCCTGAGATATCCATGTCTTCCCTGTCTCATGTCGCACCCATTCTACAAAGAGCTCCTTGACTTTTGCACAACCTGCTTGGGCTCACTTCGGATGATTTCCTTGTCGTCCTGCATCCAATCTAGACAGAGCTCCTTGCATGCTTCTCCACTCTGCACCAGAAGATCTTTGTACCTTTGCTGGTATCGGTGAAGCCTGCAATGTAGCCCTTCTTCCTGCCCTCCCTCTACTCCCTCACTTATGCAGGTTGTCTTCAGAGTGATGCTTGACAGAAAGACCCACATTCTCATCCAAAGAGTGACGGCTCTTTAGCGGGAGTTGTACCTTGCATGCGCGTGGGCTGTGATAGCTGCCATGTCGAGCAAGCGGCCGGTGCGGTAGCTCACATGAGTCAGCACCGCAACCGCAACATCGCTGTCGATTGCTGCGAGGATGTCCTCTGGGGAATTAACTAGACGCAGCTGATGGCCCCGGCCCATGTGCCTGATCAGCCCCTCCAGCATGTATAGGTCTGTGGGGAAGTTTGCCTGCTCTGCAGCCACCAGCAGCAGCAAAGTGCATCAATTGGCGGCTCAAATTGCTCTTCCATTCCTACACTGAGCGCAAGGAGCATGCAGTAGTGACTGTTTTCAGAGAAGTGCAAGAGCACAGTTGACTTTGCAAAAGCCAGCTTGCAGTGGAAGGGACGCTCTGTTATTGAATGTAGGAAATACGGAGGGGTGAAGGAAGTACCTGAGACAATGATCTTGCCAGGGTGGAGGTCCAGAGCGGCAGCCACGACCTTGAAGAGGTTTACAGAGGTGGAGTCAGCGACCAGCACTGTGCCAAGCTCAGCCCCAATGATGCGGCCTACCTTGTCCCCCAGCCTCTTCTGCGCATCCCACCAGCCGTGCTTGTTCCAGCTGCTGATGAGGTCCCTGCCCCACTCCTTCTGTACGACCTGCCAGAGCATAAATTCTGATTGAGTTTTCCAGCATGGATCAGTCCAAGAAAAGCTGACCTTCAGGTATAGGGTTTTGAATTGAAGTCAGGCCAGCTACCTCGGACAAACGTTCAGAAGTGGCCTTCGGAAGAGCGCCTAGGGAGTTGCCATCGAGGTAGATAGTGTCTTCAGGGAGTTCGAAGTGGCATCTGAAGTGTGCCAAGGAGTCCCTGCCGTCCAGCTCCAGGCAAGCTTCGAGGGATCCAACTTCTGAATTGTTTTGCTGCATATAATTCTATTACAGATCTGGCTGAAAGTCCTTGGTCAACGCTGCAGAAATCATACGTTGATGGGCTGGCTGATCTGAGGAAGTGCTGTGTGTGCTTTTTGTCTCGACCCGTAAATCAGATACTTCCTACTGCTACATTATCAAATCGGCTCAAAGTTTGCATCAATCTTCCATTCTCAATCGAAGGAGACCGTAGAGGATCGCGGTGACTGTTCTAAGACCGGCATGTCTTTGGCCACGTCCTAAAATTATTGTCAGCTGATTTTCTATATTTATGCGCAGCGGCTGCTTGGAGACGATGGGCAGAATTCAACGAGAGGAAGCTGTCTGGTGTGCTCTGCAACTTGAATCTCCTTTCACTGCTACAGCATGCATTGCTGTTGAAGCCCATAATCACATGTTCAATCTGTGTCAATGCAGCAGCCCATTTTGCATCTGGACAAGATGTACCAAGAAATTGTCCCTGCAGGGTGCCACCATTGGACATTGATGTTATATGACAGCTGAGTCTCATGAGGATTCTGCATTGCATGCTGGCAAAAGGAGCTTCAGTGCCTGTGAAGGTACACCGCTTGACCCTCTGCACAGCCAAGTCCATGTGCATCACATGCAGAGATGCACGGGAACTTGTGGCCGCATGAGCTCACCATCTCAGCCATGCAAAGCATCCAAGATCATGTAGCTCAATGGAAGAAATGCACAGACCGGTCCGAGTCGAGCGTTGGGCAGAAGCAGCATGTCAGCTAGATTGCATCGTGCAACTTCAAACAGGACAGCCTTCTGACAATACCCCAGATCCTCCTTGACTATGTTCCTTCCGTCTGCATGATGTCCAGATGAGCCGGAGGAGACAGGGGGCCGGCGGCGCAGCAAGCGGCAGAGGCAGCCCTGGCGGCAGGTGCTGCCAGGCGAGATCCAGGCAGAGCAGCTCATGTATGCGCACTTGCGCGATGCACCGCGCCGGCCGCGGCGCAAGCGCTGCTCGCTGCAGGAGCTGGCCGGTGGAAACGCGGAGGAGGAAGGATATGATGTTCCTGTTGAGACTGACAGCGGCCTCCCCCTCACCATGCACCGACCATCCCAAGGACGCCTGAAGGTGGGACCACCCTTGCAGGTCTTTGTTGTTGTCAAGTAGAGCTGGAGAACAGGATACCAGAACCCAGCAGAGTGGCTGACCTTGCGGAAGTGGCGGAGAGAGACATGTGAACGCATGCATTGAAGTCTCAATTCTTTGCGGGGGTTACTGAGGACAGTGTGAGTCCGAAATTCTAAGCACCCCACAGGCGTGCATTACGAGGGGTTGCAATCAGAGTCTGGTGCATTGTCGCAAGTCTGCCATAGTCGTAAGAACGGGGCCATGACAAGCATGTGCATGCCCTGCAGACGGACTGGAACGCGTATTTCTGCGGCTGCTGTGGGGATGGCGGCGAGCTGCTGGAGTGTGACGGCATGTGCCTGCGCAGCTTCCATCAGAACTGCCTGGCTCCCAGCGAACGCCCCAACCCAGAAAATCCCCCTGAGACCCCCTGGTCAGCCTGCCTTCCTTTATCCACATCACTTTCTTGGCATGATTCTCAACCAAGTACACTTGAAGCTGTAGTTGCGTGTTGACGTCAGGCTGTCGACATTTTGATCCTGCACTGGCAAATGGGTTTGCACTGTGATCCTTCACATTTGTGCGGTTTCAGGGAGAGCCCATTCTCCCTGCTTGGCGAACGCACTTGCTTTGCGTATCTTGCAACTCTCGTCTCTTTATTCCGAAGACAATCATCTGTCATGACATCTGGTTGCCAGCGTCAAATAGACAATCACATGTCATGGAGGGAGGTTCACTTGTGAGGTGTTGTGGACGGGCAGGTTCTGTCCGGATTGCCGCTTGGGCATCGGGACCTGTGCGATATGCAAAGAGAGTGGCGTGGTGGGGAAGAGTATCCTGCCCTGCAAGATGGGCAGCTGCGGCTGGTACTTCCACAACGCCTGCCTAAATGGCCTGCGCGACTCCGGCCTCCTGAAGATGCACAGGTGCAAAATCTAGAGACTCTTATTGCTATTATTGACGTGCCTGGTCCTCAAGGACTAATTATAAGAATAATTATGTATTGAGACTCTGGTCATGCCTCAATGCTGTCCTGTCTGTGTATTTGCTCGACAGCACCTGCCCTGCTATCAGACAGCTGACTATGCCAGGATATCCTTCCCCAAATATGCTTTTGTCAGGCCATTTGTTGCATTAAACAAGCAGAGGGGAACACTCGTAGGGGGATAATTATGGCCAATTGGCAGCGCATAGGGGCAAGACTCACAGGTTGCTTGCCTGATTTTTGTTATGGGATCTCTGTCAAAGGCTTGCTTGGCTTGAGGACAGGTCAGGAGGGAGAGGATCCTCCTTTATTTTTGGCAAATCACGTGGGGGAAAAAGCTGTGTGAGATTTGCAGGGAGGATCCTGGGGTGGCAGCGGGAGGAGAGGACGGGCAGCGGGTCTTCACCTGCCCGGCGCATTTCTGCCATGTGTGTGGCGATTCTGGGGGCGGACGGCGCACGCTGCAATGCTGGCGCTGCCCTACTGCTTACCATGCCACGTGCGCCCCCCACCGCTGAGCACCAATGCACGAGTGAAAATTCAATCTAATATTGAGATGACACGCTTCTTGCTCGGTCAGGGTTGCTGGGTGACTTCTGTGGCAGGTACACGTGGTGTCACTGAGGCTCACAGGTGCTGCCCAGAGCTCAAGTGAACAACCGACCGTGTCAATTTTGTATAGGTCAGGAATAGTGCAAAACTTCCTACAGAAGATTTCAAAGGGCAGCATAATCTCAAGCGTCCTTTGTTGGGGGGCTTGAAGGGCTTGGGGGTCTGCCAAGGCCTCCTGAAGGGGAATGATATTACTGTGAAGAACTTGGTAAGGTCGCTGATCTTTTGGTGCTGCTTTGCAGGTGCGTGCCTGCTGGCGTGAAGAAGCTGAACCCCAAGAATGTGCTGTGCGAGAACTGCATCCAGGTGCCTGATGCCTGCCGCGGCACAGTAGCTGCGCGCACAGTGACACCTGTTTGCACGCCCCCCAAGCAGCATGAACCCCGGCCCTTCAAAAGAGCCGCTGCCGCCTCTGACAGGCAGTGGAACCAACCAGATTTGCGGTGATTGCTGCACAATGTTTTGATCCCTGAAGCGGAGCAGCAGCTTTTGATAAAGAACATTTGATAAGGCGTTGAATACATTTCAGGTGACTGGCTTGTGGCTCTTCGTATGTGCTGCCCTCCTGCAAACACCCCAGAAGTTGCTGCCATATCTCCGCCATGATCAGCAGCACAGCTGCCTGAGGAATTGAATTCTTACTGATGCCGCACCGCCTTCTCCCATCTTGGCGGCTGCATTAGAATCTCCTCAGGCTGCCGACAGAGTCCTGATTCTGATTATTCTCACAGCGAGGAGGGAGGCAGCGCCGTCCGCAGCATGGGCGCCAGCCAGAGCCGCAACGAGGGGACCAGCAGCAATGGCGGCAATTTGCCACAGACGCCGCCGCAGCCGCGGACTGCAGCACAGGCCACCGCTGCAGGCTGGAAGAGCGCAACGGGGCCGCTGCAGAGGGCTGCACACAAGGCCAAGATGATGAAGGATGCTGTGGTGGAAGAAGCCCTGGGCTGCATCGGCCGCATCGTTCCCCTGGAGGTCTGATCTGCTATCCATAGGCTGTGGATGTGCTTCCCAGAAATCTGGGCATTAAGTTCAAGCACCACTGCAAGGTGCATGCGCCAATGTCCCGGCCATGTCGTGCATGTCAAGGTCACAGGTGTCCCTGAGGGGCTGGGGACCATGGCACTTCAGCCATGTTGGGGCACCCACCACACTGTCATTAGGAGTCAGCCGCCCTGCAGATGCATCCACATTGTCAGGCATTCTGCAATTACTCCAGCAGCCTCAGCAGCCTCTGCAGTTTCTTAGTGATGCAGGGTGGGGTGTTGTGGCAGGGTAAAGCAAAGTCGAAGGATCTGGTGGGAAAGACGGTGTTCACCTTTGGCGCTCGGACGGGCGATGGCGGATTCTTCGTCCCCTGCGGCTGCATCAAGTTTCACTCGCAGCTTGTGGTGCACCCGAGCGGCCGCATCACCATCGGCTTCTGCAACGAACTGGTAAGATTGGCTTTCCATGTTTCAGGACTTTTCCCTGCTTGAATTCGAGTTCTGGCCTGTATGGAAATATGCAGCCAATTCAACTGCGGCACAAATGTGCTGATTCAGCATCTACGCAATTGAGGCCTCACCATGGGGGGTCCGCACTGCAGACTCTGCAGTTTGGAGGTGTTTCTACTCTTGCTGATTGGTGCTTGCGATCGCAAGGCCTTTCAGGTCTCAGGATCCTTGGGCGATGCTTCCTAGCATTTGCTTTTAGGCGAAGCAGTTGTCGCTGAGCTGTCTTGCGAGCAATAGCCATGTTCTTGGGTTTTGATTAGCTCGTGTGGTTGACCAGGCGAGGGAGAGGTACCCAGTCACAATCATCCATGCGGAAGGGCATCCCACCACACTCACAGACATGCAGCCGGTGCCTCTGCGCCACCAGGATGTGCTGAGCATAGCAGATGCCAACTTCATCTTTGAGCGCGTGGGCATTGTCGAGGCACTTGCCCGCAGGAATGCCCTTGCCTTGCCCTGACAGTGACCTCGTGTTTTTTTGATGGTCCACTCCGTTGCTACAGACACCTGTTGTGCTGTAAAAATTTGCGAGTTGGTGTTCAACACCACCTAAAACGCTCTGTTTATAGTCACATAATGTTGAGTTTGCACTATACTTGGGGTGATCTGCGAGACATGAGACTTGCACCTTGACCTGCCCGAGATGGAAATATCTTGTCATGCACCAACACCTCCTATCTGATCACTGTCACGGCAAGGCAAGGTTGGGAGCCTCAGAGATATTGATTGTGGAATGCATAGATCGTTCCTATGAAGTGTCCTTAGTCTCATCTGCAGCTCCAACTTTGAACTTTTTAGGTTAGTGTGGCGGGAGAGGACGATGAGCGGCAGCTGTTCCTGTCCATATATCTACAAAGTGACATATTCTTTTACATTTGCAGGCACCACTCGCCAAGTTTACAGCATGTACTGAGCCTCATCTGTCGACTCGTCACCATTTGTCCTAATTCATAGATGCCCGGGCCCAGGTCTGCAGATGATGCACATGAACCAATACACAAACGACCTCGAGAGGTTGAAATGAAGTCAAAGGAGGACAACCCGTAAATAGGAGCCTAGGTCTTTGACGGCAAGGATTAGTGTCCTATGACACAACCAACGGCCTGGGCAGCGGTTTCCACGAGCTGGTGCATGGGGTGGACTGCCCATTCCAGCCACACTCAAGCAGGCTCATCCATGCACTTGCTCTGGGACAGCAAGCCGAGCTCTTAGTCACTGACATTTTCCTCGACAGTAGCTGCAATGATGCTGAGTGGATCAAAAGGACTTTCCTCTTTCTGACTCAATACTGGACAGTAAGTGGCGAAATAAGGATACATGCTGCTGCGACCCTAAGGAAATCTTGCACTGCCCGCCATTTGGCGAGAGCAGTGTTCAGGCAGGAAAATGGATGCAGGTCCGTCACAGCATATCACAGCCCTCACATCAGCCTGCAACAGCACCACGCTTCCTGCAGCCTGGCTAAACCCAGGCCGATGCCCACCAGAGCTCCAAGCCAGAGCTCGGAATGCCGCCACTCTGGAAGCACAGCAGGCTCACCACAGAGAGACACCACACACAATGGGTCATCCATACAGAGGTGCGATGGGAACCAACACACACACAGCGATTTGCTGCGCTATATGCACCCATCAGTGCCACATGGGCACCCGCTCAGTGAGGCTGACCAGCTATCAAGAGGTGGATCCGCCAGTTGGTGTGTCACATGGGCGACCCCTCGTCAGGGCTGGCAGGCTATCGTGTGTCGGATCCACCCATCTGCGTTCCTCCCTTGTAATAGTTGGCGCGCTATCGGGGGGTCTCGCCGGGGGGTGCCGGAGGCGGACGGCGGCGGGGCATGGGGCTGGGGGACGATGCGGGGCCAGGGGGGCCCGTGGGGATTGACACGCGCGGCGGCGGTGGCGTGGCCTGCCGCCGCGAGGATGACAGTGTGCGGGCGGCGGGACCCGGGGGACCCCCCGTGCCGGCCGCCGCGGACCTCCCGGAGCCGGCGGTGGCGTCCGGGTACGCCGAGCGACGGCCGGCGCCCTCCGGCGAGCTGCCGTTTGACAGCGACACTGCGCACACGAATATACTTGCTCAGTGTCTGGAAGTCTTCCTGCATCAGGTAATTGTTTTGATGACAATAGAAAAGGAAGGCGGTGTATGCATGCCCATATGCTTGCATTTCTTTTGCTTTCCTTGAGCCTGTCATACCAAGAATTCCGGCCAACCACCTCCTTAAAAGGTATGAACGCTCCAGGAAATTTAACATAAACATGCCCAGCTAGGACCTCTTCAACAGGGACAGACATTCTACGACAACAGCAGCAGCGTTGGATGACGTTTTATCAGAAAAAGATGTAGAAAACCTCCTCGGAGGAGCGCCTTACCTGCAGAGCGGTCGCTGGTTGTGCGGCGGCGGCGGTACTCGGCCAGGGCGACAATGTCAGCGGGAACCTCCATGGGCTGCGCAGCCTTCTCCTCATCCTCGTAGTGCATCTCCTGCAGGTGCTTCAGCAGCCCTATTGCGTCCGCCACGTCGCCCACGGACTGTGCAGATTCACACATGCTATTCAGGACAGCCCCTGAAATACTTCTGAAAAGCGTCAGCTTGCCACAGGGCTGATGCCTTGCGTGGACAGGCAGGGATCAGAACGGGTCAGGCAAGGTCCGGATGATAGAGGATCTACATTAAACAAGTGCAAACTGATCTCGAAGCATTACACTCCCTACAGACTGAAGTGCGGACAGCAGGAGGTAGACCCCACCAAATCTGTGCATGCATGCAGGCATGTAGGCAGGGTATGAGCATATCAGGCGCACCTTTTTGAGCTTCTCGCGGCCCATGACAGACTCGGGGTCCTCCTCCAGCAGGTACTCGGCCTCTGCGCCGCCCAGCCCAGTCATAGCCCCGTACAGGTGCTCCAGCAGGTGCGCCTGCGCCCGCTTCACCTGCAGCCATGCACCCGCGCTCAACTCTGGGCTCCCTGAGATTACGCATGATATGCTCTACTGGAGCATTTGAATCTACTGTGGAGACAGAAAGCCCCGTGTGCGACACATGTCCAAGGCTAAATGACATGTGTTGCATGCCCCTCTTTCTGATCCGCAATGGGTTCAAGCTTTTGAATCAAACGACCGGGTATTGCATTGCAGCGTTGGCATCATACAAGTCAAAGAAAGCAGTTCTGGTTGTCCAAGAGGTGTTACGAGAGCAGCTTGGCGCACCTGGCAGTGGATGATGGCCTTGGGCACAGTGAGGACGATGGTCTGACACACGGTGCGCACATAGGCCGCCGTGTCCTCCGCAAGCTGCTGCAGGTAGTCATCAAACACCTGCAGGCAACGCGAGCTCCTGTGAGCCTTCCATTCAGAACTCTCCCCGTAACCCCTTCAAAGCACTCTCCCGTACTAAGCACAGCCCACTTCCACCCACCTGCATCCCCTTTGCACCAGTATCCTGGTGTCTTGATCAAAATTTTGCGATTTTGCGAATTATGCTGCCCGAGTCCAAGAGAGCTTCACAGTATACACCCTGTGTCTGCTAGAGCCTCAGTACATTGCAGAAAGAGCATGCAGGGGGATGAAGAACTGAATGCCTGAGTCCATGAGAGCTTCACCGTATTCACACTGTGTCTGCTAGAGAGCATTACATTGCAGAAAGAGCATGCAGGAGGCTCAAGAACTGAGGGCAGCGAGCTTCACAGTACACACACTGTGTCTGCTAGGAGCCTCAATACATTGCAAGAAGAGCATGCAGGAGGCTGAAGAGAGCACCCTGTTGTCCACGCCATTGCCGTAGCGGCTCGGCAGCACAGGCTCGGGGCCCAGACCGCTGTCCTCTGTGAACAGCGCGGATGAACCGATGCCTCCCAGAGGCACATCGCCCACCTTGGGAGTCTGTGCACACAGCACCAAAACAGGCTCAGGACTTCACATAATCGACAGCCTTTCATACATTGCCTCACCCGTAAGGGCAGGTGCTGTCTGAAGTACAGGCCAGATAGGCTTGTACTGCAAGAGCGAGCATTGCATGCATGTCATTGCCCAAAACTCATGGGAAACACCAGGCTGGAACAGCCTAGTTGTCCAGGGGAGACTGTTTGAGAACGAATTGCATGGACTCTGCGAGACTACAACACCCTGATTGACACAATGAATCCCCCAAGTTTGTCGTTGACGGCCAAAGCCCTCTCACAAGTTGGTCAACATCGTTTCAATTGAAACCTTACTCTTTTGCAGCTCTCGAACACTCGTAAGAAATTCCAGCACAGCCATGACACTCCCCAACTTTTGAGCAAAAGCAACACTGCTACTAAGTGACAGAGGGACCGGCCTCACCCCGCCTCGGCGGACGCCGTCGCGCGGAGTTGGGGCGGTAGAGCTGGTGACCGAGTCGGCGCGCAGCTGCTCGGAGGTGTACCCCCGCAGGGGGGCGCGCCCCCCGGCGCCCCCGCCGTCACTAGCATTCTTGAGGCGCGCCAGCCACATGAATTTCTCGCTAGCGCTGTCTGCGCGCAGCACCAGCGAGTGGTGGTTCTTCACGCACGGCTTGGACGGGTCCTGCGCCGAGCACACAAAACAAAGTCAGGCAATGGCGAATGAATGAGCAGGAAGTCACGCAGCACGCAGCATTTGGGTACTGCATTCAATAGGGTTCGGGCACATGCGCCTTTGCACAAGACTGAGTCTGCACTGCGAGACCGTTGCGCAAATTAAACTGCTCGTGGCGCCAGGTGCGGTCACACAGGGACAAGTCTCTTAGATCTGTACAAGAGTAACTGTTTGTCTGCGTATAACACAAAAAACCGGCTCATGTTGCAGGCAAGCACCCAGGATATAGACTTGAGCCCCCAGTATATGAGTCTGAAACATATGATCATAATTAGACAGAAGGCGGGCAACAGCCGACCTTGTGGGAGACTCGGATGAGCAGGGAGACTTGGCCGCCGCCGCCGTCCAGGTCGTACTTGGAGCGGGAGGCGCTCTTGGGCAGGCCATCCACATCCACGTCCTCCGCCTGTTGCATCAAAGATTTCAAGTGTGAGACGACTGCTACCATACTGGTGAACATAATGATTATGGACGCTCTTGAGCTCTGAAAAGTCAGCCAAGAAATGTAACAATGTTGCACACGTCAAAAGCCAGCCAGGTTTCGATGATCCTGCATGACTAAGCTATGGAGTACCGCAATGTGGGTGGTTGGCAACCTTGCTCTCAGCAAAGCAATGCAACGATACTGCACAACTTAAGACAGCTTGTTCAGCTGGACAGATCTTCCTGCATGGCTGAGGTATGGAGGACAGAAATGAGGGTGGGTGGGCACCTTGCACTCGCGCATATTGATAAGGCCCTTGTAGTTGGGCGGGTCGTCGGCGCTCTTGAAGTAGTACAGCATGCCCTTGACATCCGTCAGCACAAAGTAGCGCTTCTGCCAGCGCCATGCCTCCGGCAGGCTCTGCCGCCCGCTGTTCTCGCCAATGCGCTTCTCCAGGTACCCAGTCAGCAGGTCACCTATATGCCCAGACAGTAAAAATTGTCACCTCAGCTGTTGCTGTAAACCCGCTGCAGTCATGCCACGCCAGTAAGCCACAATCACATCACCCAGATATAAACCAGCTAGAGCGGGCCAAGCAAGATGTGCATGAACATGACATGAGAGACTGCAATTAAGATGGCTGGACAACTGTCTACCTGGCATAATAACAATTCCTTGTGATAGCGCGTCAGGCACCACAGATACTGAATCGATGCAAACTCAGTACATTCTGTTGAACATCCCCTGTCCAAGTCACAGTGTCCGTAAGAAGTGGTGGCAGCACCTGGGTCATTCATGGTGGCAGGGATGGTGAGGCCGCCGGAGAGTGGGCCCCCGATGGGTGTGGAGGAAGCAGTGAGCTCGCGCGGTCTGTGCGGGCTATCACCGTCCATTGAGTCCCGCGAGTCGTCATCGTCGTCCGAGTCTGAGTCTGCCGCCACCGCCTTGCCTGCAAGCACACAAGCACCAAAGCTGCTCAGCAATACACTTTACAGGCTGCCTCTCTGCAGCCACGCAGACCACCTTGTGCAATCGGGTCAGCAAGCAGCAGAAACAAGCAACAAGTCAAAGACACACGATCTGCAACCGTCGCGACTCAAGCATGTGACCCTTCTGTCCTGGGGAGACATCATGTGCCCACTTTACATATGAAGGCCAACGTGATGCTAGAAGCATTCTTTAGTGATAGGAAGATGTTCTGCACATGTGGCGCACCTTCCCCGAGGAGCCGCGCAGTCTGCTGCGCTTGCATCATGGCCTTGTAGCGCTCTGCCGTGCGGTGGCGGAAGAAGGCCGCTGTCACGTACGTCTGCTCCATGTTCACAATGGTCTTTGCCACTGCGCATAAAAGAACGAAATTCAAGTGTCTCATGAACACACACCCCACACCAGACATGCCTGGTATCCTGCTCGTATGCAGCTGCAAGCGATCCTAGAGTGGACATTCTGGCAAGCCCATTGCTGGCGCGTTTTGAGATTACAGGTGGGCACAGCTGGCAGCACCTTCCATGGCCTCATCTCGCCAGTTCTCCAGCGCCTGAGTCACGGCAAAGAGCACCGCCTTCTCAAACGCTGGCAGCCTGAGCGGCTCCCTGGTATCGTCCAGCACTGTGGTGTTTGTCATCAGGCTGGCTTTCCTGGCTGCCTCCCTGCAATCCCAGCATTGCTCTTTGAGATCCAGAGTAAGAGAACCCAATTAAGGCACCAGCCGCTGGCTTTTGCATCCAACAGATATAAGAAAATAATGTAAAAATATGGTGCACAAATATGCTCAGTGCATGGGCATACCATGCTCTGACTGGCATGTCTGTGGGAAAGGTTGAGAAGCTGCATTGTTACCTGGCAGCATCTATGAGGACCTGGTGGACCCGCCGCACACACATGTTGACAGGCTCCAGCACAAGTCCAATGGTCTCATCCACCAGTCTCCGCAGGCCAAACTCAGGGGACACCAGATGCGACTGGTAACCATCGGCTTCTCTGACCACCTGCAATGCAGAGAATTCTGTTATTGGGAAGCAAATGTAAGCCTCTCACGACATCAAGTGGGAAGCTTCAGATGAAGAGCATGATATGCAACAAGGAAACATAAAAATTTACATACCTCCTTCACATGCTCTAGCTTGAAATTCCTCTCCAAAGGCAGCTTTGCCACCACCCCCATGAGTCCCTCGTCCATGAAGGCCCGCCTGATGAATCCTGCATAGTCTGTGGTCTGCGCACACGAAAACAGCAGTCAGGCACCCGGCACTCTTCCATAACCAGTGGTCGTCCTCAAATAGGGATGAGGAGGTTGATGAGATTGCATCAAGGATGCTGCAGTGCATGTTTATCACTATCTCCTTCCTGGATGCCTCCCTCAAAGATCACATTAAAGGCACGAAGTAGTTGACTCAGCAGTATCACACCTCCACAGTATGGGTGAAGGCCCTCTCAAAACCTCGACAGAGATGGAAGACATCTTTGCTGCTGGTTGGTGCGCTGGGTAGCTTTGCTAATTCCTTTTCAAGAGTCGCTCTTTTCTGTTGCAACCGCTGCAAGACCTGGAGCACAGGAACACTGTAAATTAAAACTGCAGGCGAGGAGAAGCAGGCGAGGAGAAGCAGGCAGCTCTAAGTGCCATAGTAGCAGTGGTGCAGCACTGTAAAACGTTGCTGCCACTGACAAGCTCTCAGCTGGAAAGAGAGGCTGCCAAGGATAAACGTTTACTTGTCGCTTCCTGGTGATCTGGCCGAGCTCACATTAGAGCTGCTGCTTATAAAGCGCGACCTCCCATGGACGATTGCATTTCATGAAACTCTATAAGATATTTGGTAGCGACAGCTGTAGGTTGCACCCAACACAAGAACCAGCACGGGCGTTATTGCTTAGGAACCAATTCAACATATTCGCACCTCTGTTGCTTCAGAGACGTCAAGTCTAACGGTGTCATCGTCAGATGTGGCCATGAGCCCTCAGGAAGAAGGCACCAATCCTCCTGACCCACAGTTTGTCAATGGTCTCCGTGTGGAAGGTGAATGTTCTGACGCTGCTTCATGACCTTGTCTAGTTCAATTGTTGCAGTCTCCCATTCATGAGAGATCCATAGTAATGTCTCAAGCCAAATTCTTATGACGGTTTGTTGCGCCTCACGACGATCACCTCGAAAAAGTCCTTCTCATAGAAAATTGGGGCCTGCCCTGCCAGCTGCTCAGCTGCATGTCCTTCGAATAAATTCATGAGACGGCGATCCTTTCCCCCAATGCCGGAACTTCTGCCGGCAAGAGAGGAGAGATCTCCATAGAGAGAAAGAGAGAGAGAGAGAGAGAGGGGAAAAACCAACTTAAATTGAACGCTTTTAAACTTTAACGCTTATACTTGTGCGATCGCGATGTGGGGAACCCCTCAGACATAGAGTGATCACAGTTTAGGGAGCCAGTCAAATGCTGCTGCTGGATTTCAGACATATAAATGTGCTAGAAACTTCTGCAGATCTTGAGAGATATCTTCTGTCTTGCAGCACAAGATTGTCGAAACCTGGTCTTCCTGGAAGGTTTGTTTTAGGCGTTTAAATGTAATCAAGACCTTTCTCTTACAAAATGATGAAGTCCCCAGCAAAGTAGCTCATAGTCATACTTGACTGCTGAATTGCAGAAGAGTGTATGCTCTCTGTAGGAATGCCTGTTAGCGTGCCAAGAGCCCTGCAGTTGGTGCGGGAGGCAACAACTGACAATCCTACAGAGAGGATACAGTTGACGTACTTGATAACTGCAAAGGAAAACTTATGGCAGCACTTGAATGAAGAGGAAATAGTGAGGCAGCTGCGGTACACTGTAGCAGCGGACAGTGAGTACACTTTGAAATTCTCAATTATCTAGTGCAGTGCTAACTTTGTCCTTTGCGCCTTGTGGAAGACAACTTTCCTGACAGGCCCCACATGTGATGGTGCCTTTCTTCACTTGTGTTGCAATTTTATAGAACACAATGCCTTGCCCGTCTGAGAAGCCTTTTCTGGTGTGGTGCTTCGGTTTTTGGATATCACAGATTGGCTGCCTTCGTGCAGATGATGGCAAATGGTCTTTTGACGAACTGGTGCAGCACCCTCTGCCAGTGGTGCGACTGGACGGATCGTCGACAAGTGCCAAGGACAGGGACCACGATAGAGAGACACACCCTACGAAGGTGCAACGGTGGATTCATTTCCTACAGGAAGTGAAGGAGCGTCAACGAAAGGCAGATGTGCAGGTGCTTTGCTTGCATGCTTTCTGAGCACCCTCTTCACCATGTGGTCCCACTGTTCTCTGCAATAACGTCAATTACCCTCATTGCTGAGCTTGTCATTGCACCTCAAGGATATGCGCAAACATAGGTATTCCAAAATATAGCAGCCAAAGTCAGTCCTGTGCAGTAAAATTTTGTGAGCAAATGCCAGTCAAATCGCTCGGGTTACAAATGCCTGATAGCATTAATGCCAATGATGTCAATGTGACTGATCACACAAGTCTTGTTGGATAGGTGAATATCGCACAGGAGTTAGCTGAGGCCCAGGCAACGGTAGATACCTTACCAGACTCTAGGTGATTCCGTGTTCTCTGAAATTATCATAATCAGAACTGAGTCTATGTGAAGGTCCAATATTTGTTGTAGCCATCTGCTCTCGTTTCATATTGAAGGCTGCGAAGCAGAATTGCAGTTCGGCAATTTCAAATTTCTTCAGATCGTCGGGATATTATATGTTAAAAAATTGTTTGGATTGCCAAAACAACATTTAATTGGCCAGTCTTATGAACAGGATGGCCCGGCAGGACCCAGGATTAGGATGCATTTTTACAAAGGTTCAGGAATTGGTGTATTACCATCTATCTACAAACATCATTGTTGAAGATATGGAGCTTTTGATTTTTTTGTTGCGTGCTTATAACATTAGTTGTAACTGAACCTTCCACGCTTGCAATGGCTCGACTGCAGGGGCATGGAGGACGTGGTTGTGAAAGTGTTCCAAGGAGAGGCTGAAGTTGCAAGCGAGGCGATCTCCAGCCCTGCCATTGCTGCGGAAGCAAAGGATAGTCTGCGGGATACCAACGCAGCCTGGGTGGGCATTTTGACAGAACCCAATGGCAGCACTGTCTTGGCAGGGCGGCGCAACCTGAGTCCTGGCGCCACCTATCATCTGCACCTGCAGGAGCAGCCAGGTAGGTGCACTCCAGTCCCAGTGCCTGGTGGTGTTATAGCTGTTCTGTGAAACAGCACCAGGCAGGCTCCACATGTGATGGTGCCTTTCTTCACCTGTGTTAAAAAACTTTCACAATGCCCTGCCCGTCTGAGAAGCCTTTCTGGTGTAATGCTTCGATTTTTGGACATCACAGAGTTGCTGTCTTCGTGCAGATGATGGCAAATGGTCTTTTGACGAACTGGTGCAGCACCCTCTGCCAGTGGTGCGACTGGGTGGATCTTCGAGAAGTGCCAGGGACAGGGACCGCGATAGAGAGACACACCCTACAAAGGTGCAACGGTGGAACAATTTCCTACAGGAAGTGAAGGAGCGTCTACGAATGGCAGATGTGCAGGTGCTGTGCTTGCGTGCTTTTTGAGCACCCTCCTTGCCATTTGGTCCCACTGTTCTCTGCAATAACGCGCAATTACTGTCATTGCTGAGCTTGTCATTGCACCTCCAGGAAATGCGCAAACACAGGTACTCCAAAATATCTTTGGAATTCCCCTTCTTTGCCCCCAGCAAAGACGCTGCAGTCATGGCCATCTGTGCCACTGCTGGTGCCAGGGCGAATCACGTGTTCCAAGTCAACGGCAAGCAGTATATGTACACGATACACCCTGTAAGGCGCAACAGCGATTCACAGGTGAATTTTGGCGATTGTCATTGCCGTCTTGACACTGTGATAAAGGAACACTGCTGTTGGGGACACAATGTATCTGTGGACTGCAGCATAATTCAGGTCATTCTTGAGGTGCATCAACAGCGATGAACGCTTGCTAGGCATTCTTGGCGCAGGTTGCAGAATTGCAGCTGTTTGGCATTGAGGCTGAGCTTGAGGAGCAACCTAACGATGCACCTGATATCCAACTGGTGGACTGTTACGGCTATCGTCGCTTGTCGCATGTCACTTTGGAAGGCAAGACAAAGTGAGTGTACCCCTTCACTGTATTGGCTGAGTTCAGCAGTTTATGCTTCTTACCTGATTGTGAAGTCATGGACCTCCTGTTACTGATTATCGGGCAAATTTATTGCTTTGGAAACTTGCGCAGCTAGTGCAGATGATGGAAGACAGACTTGCTTCCGCAATTCATACATGCTTGGATTCAATGCAGGTGGCGCCTGCTGAATGCCTCGCTCTATCATATGGCTGACATTTGGAACTGTGAAGTCCATGGGGTGCCGCTGCCCGAGGGTGGGCCGCATCTGTCCCCAGATGTGCTGTACAATGTGGTACATCTCATCTCGCAGGTAATCGTGTTGCTTATTTGACTTGCTGCAAGCATTCTGATTAGGCAAGTTGAATGGAGAGAGGCCTCAATGTGGACATGAAAATTTCCTTGCAGGAGTTGGGGTATATGTCTCGCCGTGGTCACCCGTTTGGCATGGTGAGCACCTGGGAGACCACCTGGGTCTTCAAAACAGATAAGCGTGGACTGCTGCTGATCTCGGATGGGATCCCCTGGAATACTCGTGGAGACGATTCCTGCGTATCTGTCACAGAGGTGTGTAGCACTGCAGAGAAATATATTTATTGGGCTACACATGCCTGGTGTCAAAAGCAGTGGTTGCTGGCAGTTCTAGTGATACATTGCCCTCTCCACTGCGCAGGCATTCGTGTTCTGTGCTTTGAGCAATTATGACCAGGTGAACCACCGGCAAGCCTACCCCACAGCTCGAAAGCCAGGAGAGGCACCCATTTCTAATGCAGACCTTCGCGCTAAGCGCATGGCGACGATGCGCTTAAGCACCAAGGCACAGGCGCGCGTGCAACCAGCTGTTCCTGTTGATCCAGGAACACACTTCACTCGGTCAGCACCCCTAGACAGCGCCGCCCTCTCCTTGACCTGCAGCCTAGCGCCTCGCGTGTTCCTCGGCAGGTGCTCATGCTATCTTGCGATTGCGTTAAACAAGCATGGTTGAGATGTTCATTCCATTGCTTTGTACCTGTCGCATCACAAATTTAGCTGCTGAGTCACTTGTGCGTCCTGCAGCCTCTGTGGCCATGTTGTTGCCATCAGATTTGCCTTCACTGAAGACGAGATCGTGCACGCGCTTGGAGAGGTCAATGCATATGACAGTTTGCGGCCTCTGCAAGGCCTTGTCATGCCTCTCCTTCGTGCCCATGGGTACACTGCGCATGGGTATACTACCCACAAGAGCCTGGTCTACTTTGTGGCTACAGACTACATGGAGGCAAGCCTCTTTGAACATGTTCTTCCACAGCAAAAACAGGCCTGTGAACTTGAAGGAGATGTATGTTCAAGTATATTTCGTTGAAAATTGCACGTATGCTTGTCTTTTGAAGGTGCACAGACCTCTCACGTACTGAATATCTCCGAATATTCATCGTACAATTAACTTATGTCATGCCGACTCCCATGCGCAGGGCATTGCATGGGACTGGCAGTCGCAGGCACACCTTGCGCTGAGCAGCCAGCTGCTGTACGCGCTTGACAAGATCCACAGCCTTGGTGTGCTGCATGGCGACCTGCATGCCGGGAATATCATGGTGGCGCCCGATGGCAGGATCTTCATTTTGGACTTCAATGGCGCAGAGCTGCAGGCATCAGCAGAGCGCCTCACAGAAGAGCAGGACCGCATGGCCGGTTTTCTCTCAAAGCAGGTACATGCACCTCTTGACATGACTATGGTTTCACTTTTCAGCTGAGGTTCTCTTCTCTGTCTAGGCCTCTTCAGCCGACAAGCTGCTGGATTGTACACTCTACCATTCCCATCCCTTTATTTCTCTCTCATGTGGCTGCAGGCGGGCAGGCTTACAGCTGGAGCGTAGCGCGCTTCTGGCTGTCAGCATCATGCTTGCCTGTGTTGTGGCTGCGGTGGTCCTAGTTCTATATATGAGCCCAATGCCCACACTGTGCCCACCTGGCAGGTGCAAATATTAGTTGTATCGCGTTTGGCATTGGGGCAGAGCCTTTTACATGGGGCCTCTGAGTTCAAAGGGATACACTTGTAAGTGAAGGCAGAGCGCAATGCAGCGCTATCGGCGCAATGGTTGGCCAACTGGGGCTGCATTCAATGCAAGGCAAGTTGCATGCAGTGCACGCGCAGGAATTTTCATTGCAATTGAATGCTGCCTTACAGTCTGCTGCAGATCTCTAGAGAAGCAACTAAATGTAGGACCTCCTCTACATGGATTTTTCAAAAATCTTCTTACTCTGTCATCTGTAGAGAGAGAGAGAGAGAGAGATTACACTTTTTCCAGCCACACAGGGCTGATTAAG